>JAABUO010000068.1_pt1 | contig 297215 bp, 301 predicted proteins | sample 5559291 | NCBI WGS metagenome assembly JAABUO01 (sample SAMN10711878, study PRJNA513372) | rock metagenome | isolation source: Antarctica rocks | place: Antarctica: Victoria Land, Finger Mt sud | reverse complement strand
TTGTTTTTAAAATTCTGTCAAAACATTGTTATAAATGCGACATTGTTTTACTTAATAAAATTAACATATTTTTAAAATCTTGTTGCGTAGTCTATTGCAAAAATTCGTTAAATTAAGTGCTAAATTACTTTTTTTACAATTTGTTTCTCGTTAAATGTTTCGAAGATTCTTCGAAACTCTTTTTTAAAGTTGTTGAAATTCGTAAACATTATACAAGAATTTTCGTTATAATTTTTTAAATACTTGCGTAAATTTAATTTAAATTAATGTTAAACTCTCTCTTTAAAAAATGTTAATACAAAAATTGTTTTCTAATTTGCTAAAACAAGATAAAAGATAAAGTAGATATTTATTTATATATGTTAGTTCTTTAAGTTAATACAATCTTTATAATAGACGTTAAATCTATTAGTTTTTATTTTGTCGTTTTTATTAAATATTAATCGACGTAATATTGTTAAACTAGTAATCGAAATAGAAGCGCGTTAATTTAATATAAACATTCTTAAAGTATTTAAAGTATTACACTAGTACTTTCGTAAAAAATAATAGAAAGAAGTTTATATTATTAAAAAGATTTATAAACGTCTTTAGACAATATAAACAATTATTTGATAACAAAAGATTACAATTTTGTAATCGTAACAATAAGTTAAAACTTAAAATAAATTGAACACAATTTATAAAAAAGTCGTATTCGAAAATCTATATATTAAAGAAAATTTTCTTTTGTTTTCTTAGTTCGCTATCAAATATATTAAGCATTGTTCGCTTAATTTGTTGTTAAATATATCAAATATTATTTGTTCGACTTATTATCGAATATATTAAGCATTGTTTGCTTAATTCGTTGTTAAATATATTAAATATTGTTCGTTTGTTAAGTTGTCGAATATGTAATTAGTTGTACATCGTAATTTATCTTGCGTCGTAAATTATATACTATAATGTTTCGAACTAGATTTGTAACACTTTATATTAATTTCTTTTAATATTATTAATTTATTAATATTGATAAACTTTTTAAAATTATTACATTTATATTTTCTATTACTTTTGCATTCTTTTATTTTAATTGCTTTAATATTTTTTGAAATAATTAAATATAATATGCAAAAGCTTATATTTATGCTAAAATTAGATATTAATAATAAAGAAATGCTTTTGCAACTTAGTTTGAAAATAGAAATAAGAAATATTATTATTAATTGTAAAAAAACTATTATTGTTATAGTAGTTAAAAGTGTAAGATCAGAAATTCAATATTCTTACTATTGAATAATTAAAAGTTCTTGAGAAAATAGAAATAGTAAAGCATGTCTTTGCATATAAGTATTTAACTTATAAAAACAAAAGCTTAATTATATTAATTTTCTATTATTAATTATTATAATAAAGCTCTTTAAAAACTTTTATTATAAAATTAAGAATGCAAGAACATATATATATTATTTACATTTTTAGAAACTTAAACAAAGATTTAAATTACTAACAAATTATCCAATTATTAAAATACTTCTTAATTATATAAATATAATGTATAATTATTGATTTCAACTAAAATTCTTAAAAATAAATTCAACTTTTATACACTAGTTTTATTATAATAGTTGTTTCTTTCTTTTTATTAATTTATTGAAAATATGTTATATATAATTAACAATTATATTTAATAAAAAGATTAATATATTTTTGTTTTACAAAATATTTATAATAAAAGAAATATTAAAAGTAAAAAGAGAATAACTTTATTATTTTAATTAATATATTTAACTAAATAATAAATAAAGATACATAAGTTTTATTAAAAATTGAACTAAATATATATTTATAATATTAGTGTTAAAACTTAATCTACTTAAGAGATAAACTAAGTTTATATAAATTATAGAACAATATAATATTCTAAGTAGACATAATATAAAAGTATATTATAATAGAGCTAATTATTAAGAAGCTCTTGATAACTTAAGAAAAGAGAATAAGTATAAAGATTTTATCAAGCATTGTTAAGTTAAACTTAACATAATAATTGATATTGTAATTACAATATAGCTAAGATAAAGTCTTGACAAATTTAGCTTAGATCTAGTCTTTATATATCAATTTATTATAATAATTGTTTTTTCTTTCAAGAGAGTTTATTCTTGATTTTAGAATAACATTTTTTTGTTTATTTTTGTATAGAATAATTTAACATTTGTGAATTTGCAATAAAAAAGTTCTAGTGTGATTGTTAGATCGAATCGAACATTTTTTTCTCAACTCGACTTACTCTCTTGAGCCTCGTAAAGTTGGGTCAAGGTCAAGACGCGAACCTAACTCTAGGGTCAAGTTTCGTTGAGTTAATGTCTAGAACTTAAGCTAACTTTGTCGCGTTAACATTTATTTATCTTATTTTATCTTATTTATTTGCTAACTCGATTAAGCTAGCGCAAGAATTTACGTTAATCACATATAATTAGCGCGTTACGTAACGTTACGTAATTGAGTAAGTCAAGTTAAACACTTGGCGCGCATTCTTCGCTCGTCTTACTTCGTTAAGCTAGGAAATTTACTTAACCCTAGGATTAGGATTGGGCGAGTCAATTCGATCGAGTTGAAACTCGACCCAACGATTACGCTAAAAAGTTCTTCTAAAAATCTTTAAATCTTTGTAAGATTACAAGAAAAAAAGAACTTTTAAACAAAGTTGTAATCTAATTTCAAGTATAAATAAATACAAATAATATATAAATAGTATTATAAATATATGTTAATAATATGTTAATAATGTAATATAAATATAGAAATATTGCTTATTTTATATTTTAAATGTATTATTAAATAGAAAGAATATAAACAACAATTGTTATTATTATCTTTTTTCTTTTCTTTTTCTTTTTTATCTTCTACTTCTTAATCTTTCTATTTATTTTATTTATTCTTTTGCTGTATTTTGTATTGCACTTATAACTATAATAAAGTTTATTTATATTATTTTCTTTTATTAATTTCTTCAAAATAATTAAAATTAAATTTACTTTTATATTATAATTTTGCAAAAAGACAACTTTAATTAAAGCTATTATTCAAGATTATATAATAAAGAATTTAAAACAAGTATTAAGAAAAATATTAAAATTAATAGCAAAAACATCTTATGCTTTTGTTGTAAAGTTAATAATTTATAATTATAAGATTATTGCTCAAATGTTAATTCAATTGCAATCTTTATCTACAAAAAAAAGGTAAAGATATTTTTTATTAACTCTATTTCTTTTTTTCTCTTTTACTATTTCTTCAACTTTTATTTTCTTTGTTTCTTCTTAATATGCTATTTTTATTGCAATTGCAAGTATGTTTAATTTTTCTTTAAAAAAAAGAGAGATTTTTTTCTTCTTCTTTCAAGAAGATTTCTTTTATCTTTATTTCTTCTATCTTGATATCTTATATTGTCTTTGCATCTTTATTAATCTTTTTATATACATTTTCTTCTTTATTTACATCTGCTTCTTTATTTTTATTTGCTTCTTTATTTTTATTTCTTTCTTTTGCTTTTTGTATTCTTTTATTACTTGTTAGTTCTATAAGTTTGTACTTAGAATTTAAATATTATTACTAACATATTTCAAGCTTTTATTATTAGAAATAAGTAATTATAGCATTAATTTTCTCTTTTATTAGAATAAAGTAATATGTATAAAATGTGCTTGCTGTTTTTATAAGAAGATTATAATAGATAAATGTAATATTATGTTATATAACAAAGTTATATATTAAAAATACAATCAATATTGCAAAGAAAAATCTAATTATTTCTTTATAAGTATATTCATTTTATATATTAATTAAACATTTATATTTTGATTGATAACTATTTGACAATTGCATTATAAGATTAAATTACTCTTTTAAATTAAATATTATTTATCAACTTATTACAATTGATTAAGATATTATTGAAAAAACAATATTCTTTAATTATAAAAAAAATTAAATAAAAAGTTAATTATTGCTTAGTAAATTATAAAATGTCTTGAAAGAAAGAAAAAGTTAAGTCAATTAAATATTCAAAAGTTGATACTTCAAAAACCCATTATAATTAATAATATATTTAGAGAAATGCTAAACATATATTACTTCTTTATATATTTAATTATATTTTAATGTTGCTTTGCTAGTATTTCTTTGCTAACTTAATACATTTTAGTTGCAACGTTTTACTTTAAAATTATTTTCTACTTATTTATTTATTAATTTAAACATTAAAGAAAAGACTTTAAAAAGATTAAAGAAATAATTAGAATTTCAAGTTTATCTTAATTAAATATAATCTTAATTTCAAGTTTATGTCTATATAATTGTATTAATTTTTTTAATTTTTTTGTTTTGTTTACATTTAAAGTAAATTATAATACTAAAATCTTATTGCATATTTATTGCATATATATTTTACTTTTGCGTTATTTTTTTTTATATTTATTACTTGATTGATTTAATCTTTGTAAGAACTTTCTCTTAAAATAAAAGTTAATAAAAAAAATTTGTCTACTTATACTTTATGCTTAACATTAAATAATTATGTTTTTCACTTATATTTTAATCTTATTTCAAATGTTTCTTGTAGCTTTAAAACTTCTCTTATATTTTTATTTATTAATTATTAATTATATTCAATATAATATTTTTTTTATTTTTTTTTATAATATAAGGTTTTCATTTACTTTTGCTTCTGTAGAATTTTCTTTATCTTTTATTCTTGCTTATTATTAATAAGCTTAAGCGTAAAATGTTAAGATTATATTTAGATATTCAATCTATAATGTTATAATAAATTGTTTGATTTTATAAAGATAGCTATAACTAAGAGTTTAAAAATATAGAGATAAGAAGATATAAGAAACATTGCTATTTATGTAATGCTTAGAGGTTGCGCTAGACTCAAAGAAAACGTATTAAAATACAAGAAAGATATCTATTTGCTTAAAAAGAATGTTTGCAACATAAAGAAAAATATTTGCTTTAAAAGACTATTAATTACTCGTAATACAAAGAAATGTGTTTGTCTAAAAAACAATAGAAGTTGATTAAAAGATGTTAGAAATTAATAGAGAGACAAGTTAGATATAAGTTAGATCTTAATTAGATCTTAATTAGATTTCGACTAAATCTTAACTAGTTTTAATTATTATATAGAGAATGCGCTAGTGTTTACTATAAATTAATTGGAATTAAATCTTAACTAGTCTCAATTATTACACAATTAACGCGCTAAAGTTAATTGTGTAATAATCAAGATTAAATCTATTCAATTTCGACATATTTATAACATAAAATACTTAAGTATAAAGATATTATTTTATTTATAATTATACAACTTTAAGTAGACTAATTGTCGATTCGATATTCGATTCCAAATTTGGAATCGAATCGAATTGCCAAGAAATCGAAAGAAATCGAATCGCTTAAAGAAGCTAGCTTATTACTATAATAAGTTTAGCTTAGTCGAAAAGTTACTATTTTAAGCAATTCGATTCCAAAAAAAAATCGAGGAATTGAATCTTGACGCTCTCACGTGATATTTTTGGTTCCTCGCGATCAGTTTAACTTTAAGAGAAATATTAAAAAAACAGAATAAATTTTATATATAGTTAAAGAATTAAGATAATATATCTGCTTGTTTATAGATTCTTGTATATAAAATAATTCTAATAGTTTTTTTGATAACTTTTTGCTTAACTTCTTCTGCTTTAGATTTTTAGCTAATAGCATAATTAAATCTTCATTCTTCAATATTATAAAACTTAAACTTATACTTCTAATTATAATACTTTGTCTAAATATTTGTTATATTTTATTATTATTGTATTAACGTGTTTTATATATCTTGCAACTGTTTAATATATTCTTTTGCTATTAATACTTTCTTTTTAATAACATTATTTTCAATATATATATTAAAGATTAATTTATAATTATATATAACTTGAAAAAAATAGCATTTTAATAAAGAGTGCTTTGTTTAATAATAAATAAATTCAATTAAGAGCAGAAGTGCTACTTAATTATCTTGCTTTTCTAAACATTATATATATAAATAATATTCTAAAGTGTAATTCTATTATTCTATCTAATTGTTTGTTTGCAAATAAAAGACAATGTTTAATCTTTGCTTTATTTTTAAGTAAAAATAGACTTTTAATCAAAATGCACTAATAAATAAACTATTTCTATCAATAATTATATTATTAAAAATCTTATATTTTAAAGCTACTTCTTTGAAGAACAACTCTGTTAACTTTATAGTAGTTAGAGTTTTCTTAATTAAAAGATAATGCATTATTTTGATATAATAATTTATTATTATTAGAATTAACTAAGTTATAAACAACTTTTTTTTATTTATTAAATAATAGAAATATTATACAATTTAGTGTAATTTTTTTTCATAAATCTATAAATTAAGATAATGTACTCAACTTATTATATAATAAATAACGTTTTATCTTTACTCTTTAATAGATGTTACAAATATTAATATATATTTCTATATTTTTAATTATATTTCTTTAGTAATATTTGCGATCTAATAGCTTATTAATCTTGTTAGCATTAAAACATCTTATTAAGAAATTATTATAATAATGTTTTAATAGATTTTTATAAACAAAGATATTTTTAAAAATATACAAAGCTTGTTATATTCTATTTTTCTTGATTATTTAATGTTAAAGCTTTAATATTATTTTTTGCATACTTATTATTTTATTTGCTTTTAATTTTATAGCAAATTTATCTTCTTGCTGCAAGATCTTAATTAGCTTAACTATAAATTTACTACTTGAATTATATATTATTTCATAAATTGTTATTATATTAATATTTGCACGTAAAATGAGTTGTTTGTAATCAATAGTTTTAGCAACCCCCTCTTTAATACCATCCTAGTCCCAGAAGAGCTTTTTCAGCTTTCTCTCTTTTTCATCCTCCAAGTAGCGGTCGAAATTGGCTTGGATCGGATCAAACACCTTCCCTTGATACACTTCATGCGGCAAAAAGGCACACTTCTCGCCCTCGCCCGCAAGATACCTGCAGACGTGCATGTGCAGGAAGATAGCCACCCGTTGATTGCCTTGCTCCGTCAATCTCCATTTGGGCGGTGATGCAGTCTCGTCGAAGAACAAATCCTCAGTCTCTGGACCTTCAGTCTCCGTATCCAGCCAGCCAGAGGTGTCGAGCCAGAAGACGCTCTTGTCGCCGTCTGCTCGGATTTTGTTGACAACGTTTTGCGTGGCATGCTCTAATTGACCGCGCAGAGGCCGCATCACGAATATCGGAATCGCAGCCGGGGTGGAGCTGGAGACCAATCCTGGGTACCCAGCCCTTTCGCTGTGCACAATAGTGGGATGTTTGGGATAGGCTAGTGTGCGGATAGCTTTGACAAGCGATACATAGGTCTGCTCGAAACGCTCGGCCAAGTCCCACGTTGTCCTATTGTATTCCTCGCGGTGCTTTTCAAATGAGTCATGGTCCGAACCACCAATGTTGAGGATCTGATCGGACAGATTAGCTTCGTAAAGTCCGATACCAGGGGGAAAATACCATCACGTCCGGGATATAGCTGTCAAACATCCACGCATGGTCAAAGTACTTCGATCCATAGGGACCGCTAAGACGATGTCAGACAGAGTTCTCACGTTACACTTGACGATCAAGGTTGACCAACCTTCGGAAGAAAACGTCACCCATACCGGCAGGCGAGCCAACGCCGGCGATGCAGTCCTGTGTCATACACATACCATCAACACCGATGCCAACATGATCGGCGTCAAACATCTCGCCGAGTAGATATTCCCAACCCATGACCCCAGCTAGTAGACCGTCGGCTCCCCCAGTACGTGCGCCATTGTGCTTGGAGCGGAAGGAGCCTGGTGAGTCTGTAATGACCTCGAGTATTTTCTTGCGCTGTTGAAGCATTGTAGGGAGATCTTCCTCACTGACAGTTGCCTTTGCACTGTCTCCGCGACCGGAGCCTTTGCCTTTCAGGATGTCGTTGAGACCTATGCGATGCTTTTCGCCGACTTGGTGATTCTGGGCACTCAAATCATCTTCGTCGGCAAACTCATCGCCTAACAATGATCCTTTGACACGTAGTAGCTGACCGCCTTTACTTAGCCAGAGACCTTCCAGCTCGATAATCCCCATAGCCCCATTGTCGGTCATTGGCGCGGCGATGCGAATGTGGTGCTCGTCATCTTTGAATAAGTCATTGGCGCATACAGACACTAGAGTCGACGCATTTGGTAAGAGAATGTATTCTTCAGAGTCGACCCGAGCCAACAGCGAGATAGGAAGCGCTGGTGTGTCGTCGGAGGCGATTGGCCGGAAGGAAAGGTGACCTGGATTGAGCAGAGGAATGGATCCAGAAGTTCTGGATGAATGGCCGTGGCTCTGGTGCTTATGAGACTCTGGGGTGTTGCGCAGCGAGAGTAATAGGGTCGTGGTATTCTTTACAGCCAAGTCGAAGTAGACACCTTCATCAAGTATGAGCCTGAGATTCATCACGTGATGGTGATCACTGGAGTCGACGTACCTGGGAACGTCCCGTCCTTACGCAGACGATTTCGTGTAGCAGACCAGCGGCCAACATACTGAGTGCTGTCAGTATGTGCGGCCAAGAATGGGTTGCTAGTGTAAGCAGACGTGTATCTTTGGATTTGTGGCAGGAAAGAATTGCAGATTCTTGGTACGTCCATCGGTTGCATGTTGTTTGCCCAAGTGATGGGCCTTCCATTGGATCACATCCGGAGTCTGAACTCTTCTGTGAAACCACCATAACGCCAAAACCAGTAGGGCGAATAGGAACCACAAAGGCCTGCTGCTGAGCATACGCTTTGTGCGGAACCAAGAGTAGCCATCAAAGTATCGGCTTTTCTCGCGATCCGGCGTAGTATCCCTGGAGGTATGGTAAGGAGTGGGAGGTTTCAAGCCTGCAGACCGAAACGGGGAGTATGCGGTGGTGGCGAAGGGCGTACCATTGGGCGTCGACGTTCCGCTTGAGATGGGCGTTGCATAGCCTGGATGACGCGGTGAGCCCGTGAGGCGAGGGAGGGCTATGTGAAGATTTGGGCGATTGCGGAAAGGTGGTGTCTGTGCCATTGCTCGGCTGCTGCTGATCTCTCCGGCCGAGGATTACTCGACCTCGAGAAAGAAGAAATATAAGCACACTGGTCAGGCTTGGGAAGCGCGTGCAAGCCGATCAGGCAAGTACGACCTTCGACACGTGGCCTAGGTTGCTGTTGAAGCTCGTCTTTCCAACGGGTTCAATGATTGAGACCACTACTACGATGCGAGAACAGATAATTGGTTTCTGCTTTGGCCGAAAGGTCGATTCTAGAAGGCTGGCAAGAAGACTCCAAGTAGGAGCCATTCAACGCGTCGACGACTTCACGATTGGCGTCTCGCAAGGCCAAAGCCGTTTTGCGAGCACGTTATTCCTCCTTCTACCCTCAGCGCATGTTATTAAAAGGAGAACCTAAGTCAGAGGACATAAGCGAATACGTTCAATTCTTGATTCGTCGAAAGGCTCGCGTAGTCTAGCTTGATGAATTCGGGAAATGTCACAAACCAGAAAATACTACGGTGGAGTTCCAGTATCTGCCTGAGGAGGGTGTTTTGGTAAGACACGGAGATCGACTCAGCAACTGCCCTCTACTTCCAACATACTAAGAGATTGTGGCATGATCGTTACTGCACTCTACCAATGCATTCTATCATCCATGGTCACGTGGAGCAGCTGGTTTCCGGAAGCGTCCAGATCTTTGTGAGATCATGACACGGGGATGGAAACAACAGTAATCGCTTGGCACATCGTGTGACACCTAACACTAAGGGCCAAGGAAGTCCGGTAGATGCGTCCGAGGCTTCAAGCATAGTGTAGCGGCCTATGCCTTGTCTCGAAGGCCTTTTCTAGGTTCTAAGTTAGTATGGACAGTAACGTAGATGTGTCGTGATAGGAAAACTGCAACTCACTGTTTCGTTTAAAACTCAAAGGGGACCAGTCCCATGTTTGGAGTCTTTGGTCCTGCATTGAAATATTCGACCACATTTTCCCACATCGATGGTCGTTGGAACCTGCGAACGGGTTGTGCTTCTCTTTCTCCGGAACCTGCGTTCGTGAACATCATTGGCCTTTGTGGTATTCGCGTCCAAGTCTTGCAGCGAATAGGTGATGCCAGTCTCTGCCAAACAGTATAGAAACCAGAAATCTTGCATCGTTCACGAGTCTATGTGGATGCCCGCATCGCCAAATAAACGTTCCAGCCCAGTCCCACAAGGCTTCCGACGAGCGTTCTTCGTTCAGCTGGAACAAGGGTATGCTGTAGAAGGCAGACAGCTGGCCAGAGCTTGTATCCGGCGACCATGAGGGACCACATCTCCTGGCCTTCAGTCAGCGGATTTAATTGGACTCATTATGGTAGCAGCGCCCTCGGACTGCCCTCGAACCATGAACAGAACCTCACACACCTCGCGAATCGCTCTGAAGCATTCCTCGATTGGGACCCCTTGAAGAAACCTGGTCAAACCCAGGAAACACGCAACGTTCCATACCGCCCCAATAGTCTGATCCAACGTAAATTTGATCAACGTGTTTTGCAAATTCAGCTTCTGCTCAACCTCCACGCCTTTTCCCCCATCGTCCACCTCAATCTTGGTCGTAGTGTATCCGGGGAAATATTTCTCGATCAGATGTTGCCAGTAGTAGTTTGGTGGCGTGTTGAGTAGAGCTAGTATGATCAAGGGGACGATGGGAGGGTGGGAGGCGGTGAACGTCCTTGCTACAAGCGTGGAGATGAGGGTGAGGCTGGCGGATTGGAGGGTTGCGTTGAGGACGTTAAGGAGCATGATTGGGTATGAGAATCTGGAAGTAGGGGAGCTGCGGCTTGAATAGTGTAGGAAGCAGTACTAGCTATGGTATGATCATCGTCAAAGTTTAAGCAATTGGAGCAGGACAACAATGACAATAGCTTAATGTGACCCAGACCTCTAGCTAAAAAGGCTAGGGCTGATGCTAGGGTATGGTTTTCTAGAACAAAGTCTTGGCAGGGTTTCGCTTCACGCATCAGCTGACAGCGCATCGTTGTGTTGCTCTAGAGATGAGGACGGATCAGGTCCGAGTGACTGCAATTAGGTCGCTACCTAGTCGTATGCCTCAAACTCATTGATTACCGGCTTTAGATTGAATACTGATTTAGCAAGATCTGGGTAGCAGGCCGCCCGCCAACGTCAACATTGGTGCGATAAGGGTAATACATAGCCATCGCAAAACGACATTGCAATGGCGATGACCAAAGCATCAAAGGGTGAGTGCACTCGGTCTTTGACATACATCAAAGAACGCGAAGACGGAAGGCCGATGGACTGAATTACCAATGAAGATCCATAGCTGAAGAGGCAAATTGTTGAAGCTTTTATCTCAGTCCATCAATTTCCCCAAGAGCATGGCTCAAAGGACCGTAAGGACGTGATGAATACATATCGATTGCGAGAATCGCACCAGAGGTGCACTGTTCTAAAGCGTTAGATACACACGCGTTTGAGGATGATACTGGCCTCGTCCGCACAGATCCAGAGTTCAAGGACCAGGATCCAAAGTCATGGATTTCCCAGGTCAGGACTATGGTGGTCTATATCTCCTCCGCCCCAAACTCTATCCATTGCGGCTACACTGTCCCTTCAGATCCTGATAGAATGCGATCGCATTTCCGCCGCCATCTGCATGGATCTGCTGCAAGAAGTGCAGCTGGACAGCCGTATCTGCGCGTGCATCAATTGCACGGCAGAAGTTTCCATTGATATAGGAACACCCTCCACCCTGGTATGTAGCTTTTCCCCCCTAACAAATCCTTCGCTTGCCTCATCCAATGAGGTGTCCCGGCTGGTGCGAACAGCTGGAGTAGAGTTTGATTGCCACCACAGCGAAAGATCTGGGGGCCAGTATCTGGGTCACACGCGCATTCCTGGTTGAGGGAGGGTCCTCGGTGAGAAGTGGAAGTGGGGAGTACGACTGCCGTCGAGGAAGATGGTGGTGCTAGTACTGCTCCAGTGAAGGAAGGAAGAGGGACTACCGTTATTGTAATGGCTGCAGATGCCGGAAGTGCCGTCTCGCTTGCTTGCACCAAGGAGGACCGATCAGCGGAGGATGCAATAGCGCCTGCTGTTCCTGTCCCGGAACTCGGTGCAGGCGGTTTACAGTCACAGGAGCCAGCAATATCGGTGTTGTTGCACTGATATCGGTCATAGATTGCCACATCACACAACATTTCCCATGTCTTCGCAGGTGTAGTCTAGGTAGGTCGAGCAATCTCCATTCTTTTGAGAGAGGAGCATAGCACCGCCCATTGGGTACCTGTTTCATTTCAAGTCAATGAAAGCAAGAGTAGTGGATGAAAGTCATGATATGGGACTGGCGCCAATTAGATGCAGGAAATACATGATTGCTTCAGCTGCAGAATGATTCGCAAGAGCTAATCGACAATGAGAGCGTTCAATGTGATCCAACGATATTAGAGCAGAGTGCCTGGGCTGTACATGGAGGAAAGATACGTCGATACGCTTCTTCTGAAGGAATTCCACCTGTCATTCTTCCAACACGAAGAGTAACATTGGAAATTTGGTAGGCCGGCTAGCGTCAATAATTCTCCATCGATCTCTCAATTGTAATTTGGTCCTTGGAGAGAAGATTCTTGTAGAGACATTCTACACAGCCAGGCTCGTCAGGAGATTTCATTGCCAGCACCGGGGTCAATAGTGACCTTAGCTCATGGTTGAGCCTCACAGATAGAAACCTAGGGGCGGAGGTTGAGCTTATGTCTCAGTGAATGGAAATTCCAGCAGACGGCACGAATCGTAGCTGAGGGAGTCAGAGCAGAGTACACTACGAGTCAACCGTCAGATCACAAATGTGGGCTGCAAGAAATCGCAGGCGTTTGGGGTCGGAGATGATGAGATCTGGAACAAAGTACAGTGACACAGCTTCTTCCCCCAAGTTAATCCCATCCTCGTGTTGGTTGACTGTTGGACACCTTCGCCTTGGCTGTGCGTCATCTTCTTCAAGTGATACCGGGGTTTTCTAGCCAGCCCTGTCATGTTTGATGCTCGCGGTAGGATGGAAACACTTAATGGCGCTTTGCCTGTGGACTCCAATTGATTGGAATGTTCAACTTGATTCCGCTTCACGAGACCTAATCCCGATACGGAAATCGATACCATTGGATGTCCAGCCATAGCCATCCAATCACCGGGCTGAAGCGCTTATCGATTAGTGCCAAAGTCTAGAGCCGCAGAGTTTATTCCCACCCCTTCTTCGACACTACAATGTTGCGCCTTCCAAAATAGCAGACACACCAGACATATACAATTGCCATTGTGTTTCTCGTGGCTCCGAAGTCAGGATTCTCGCAGGACCGGCAATCGATAAAGTTTAGCAACAAACGCCCCGCCTTCCCTAACGATGAGTTGGTTGGACGGTAGGCCTCTTGTTGATTGTAGAGAATGTCACACTAGTGGTCTGCGACTACCGCACGTTCCTGCACATTGAGCTTACTGATACAACTCGCCTAACCTTGGTAAGAAGTCGAACGAATATCATCATGTTTGCCAGGTCCACTTCGTCTCGCCCATAGAATCCCGAAAACACCAACAACGTGCTACTGGCTACCATAATGCCCGTTTCAGATACCCGTGTCTGTACATTTGACGTCATTCGAGAGGGGCGGACCATGGCTATGACCTCCAGAAAATGCCTCAGGGAATCATAGCTGAACACTCTGGGTTGATGAGTCCGCTACAACGTCAACCACGCATAGTAAAAGTGTTCGACTTTCCGACGAGAACGCCGATCAAAATTTCTGTTACTTGAGAATGTAGGGGCGTACTCTTGCTACTTGTTGACATCTTAGGCCACTTCCTTCCCAGTCACGGAAACCCTGCAAGCAGTCAGCAGCGACCAGAATATCATCGTGAGTATGTTACCAACATTTTTCCAAGTCTCCTTCTTCATGATCCGAGTCGCTCACTTTGGGGATGGCTATATTACTCAAGAACATCAGTACGCTTTTACGTATACGTTGATTGCCCTTGTAGCTTGTTTCTTCAACATTGTACTCTTGTAACATTTCTTCTAACCATGTCTGCACTGCCAGCAGATAAGCAACTCCTCACCTGTGGCCACAACGAAGCCGGGAACCTGTCTTTCCTACCTCATTGTCGTCGCTGGTATATTAACGGCGAGAACCCCTGCAAGCACAACGCGTGGACCTCTGACGGCCGATCATACTGCTCGAGAATGGTACTAAGGCCGACTCACGTTCTATGGACCAACAACATCCGCGTGATCGGGTCATGTCCCAAGTCTTCATTCCTGGACATCAATGGCTGTTGGCAAGTTCTACCTCCTTACTTGGCAATAAGGGCTCGCTTCGACTACCCGGCCGGCAAAGATATCAAGCAACTCTTCGAGTTCGATGACAGGACAAAGTTAGGTTTCTACACGGAAAACGGTTGTTTTTGGATCTTGGACTTGCAGAAGTTCGGACCGAAAGGGTTGAGCGTACATTTCCCGACATGGAGACGACAGATACTGCATCTCTGCTTTGGAGGATACGAACCCGCGATACTTATCGTGCACAAGGCCGAACCACATGTCGTAACCCAGTTGACTTCTTTCAGCGATTGTCTGGCGTGGCTCGTGGAATCCCAGCAGCCAGGGGGGGTCATGGCTTACAGTTTAGCTATGCGTGCTCCGATAGCGCAGATCGTTGGCAACCTCTCTGCTTTTACGGTCCGGCTCGAGGGAGGTAAGGTGTATACATGGGATGTAGAAGCTTTTGCACTCGCACCCGAGGGAACCACCATTTTTGAACCCGTTCACGCCCCTGCGCCAGATCCTCAAGAGATCAAGATCCATATCGATTCCACGCCCAAGCTGACCCCCGAGGAGAGTCCCACGCCCAACTTCAAGGCGGAAGATGCTCTGCAAGCCCAGGGCCCACAAGGTCTTCACCCCAAGATAGAAACCGAAAACGAGCCAGACCCCCCAAGCCCGTCCAACTCGGAAATCGATCCTCCAATCAAACCCGAACCGCAATCCACCCCTCCGCTCAAACCCAAACCACTATCATCAGAAGAAGACACCTCAGACACGTCCCTCTACTCAGAACCCCACAACCCACCCTCCCCACCTCCCGACCCCACCCCCATCGTCAGAAGACTTCTTCTCCCCCCCTCCACCCGCCTCTTCGCCGCCCGCTTCATCACCGGCTCCCTCTCCCCCGCCGGCCTCCACCTCTGGCGCGACCCCACCGCCGACGACCCCCGCTTCCCGCACCTCAACGACATAGGCACCCCCGCCGCTCCGGTGCTCCAATACGTGGGTGAGGGCCTCCGACTGGTGGACGCGTCCATCTCGGCCCACCATATCGTTGCGGTGGCGGAAGGGGGCGAGGTCTATACTAAGGGGAGGGGGTGGCATGGGGAGTTGGGCATCGGGGAGAGGGTGTTTGACTTGGGGGCTGGGAAGGGAGATGGTGAAGAGGGGAGGGAGTTTGCGGAGGGGTGGGTGGGGGTGGATTTGCGGGATGTGAGGGAGGGAATGAGGGTTAGGAGGGTGTATACGGGGGAGGGGACGACTTTCTTGGTGGCGGAGCAGATAGGTGCGGAGGAGGGGAGTGCGTGAGCGGGATGGAGTACAGGATGGGGATGATACAAATGATAGACCGGCGGCACCAAACAGTCAATTGTTGACACGATGCGGAATAACGTGTTGAGGCTTTTACGATAGGCTGAGGGACCAATGAAGGCCCATGGGGACTAAGTGCAAGCGTTAAAGCGTTTGAGGTTACTGGACCAAGCACCCAATAAACAGGTGGGTGGTCTGGAGAGAGATCGACGACCATCTGCTGAAACCGAGGAACGAACCCTTGACAATCGCACTAGGTAGAGAGATATAGCCAGGATGAAGGGACACTGGGTTTTTAAGTGTAAGCATGTGCTGCGATTGGGTAGTGGAGATAAGGAGGAGATTCAAGGAATGGATTTGCAGTGAGTAAGGTGTTGCACGGACACTGAGTGAGGAGCGCCAGGTGTCACGGAGTGGAAGAAACTAGCTGCTTTGGAATCTGACCTGATCGGAGATGGTGGTGGACGTTATATGTATAAGGGAAGAAGCTGTTCCATCACAACCCCGTTACTGCCCTCATGGATCCTCGACTGAACCAGCCAGCCGCAGTAATAGTGTAAAGGCTATTCGTCGCCCCACACATCATAAGGATCGCTGCCTCTACGCCATGGATCGGTCTCGAGGGTACAATCGTCAGGCGGTATATAGCCCTGTGCAGCTAGTTCGTTGTATTCGTCGGAGACTCCTCCACAAACCTCACAAGGCTGCTCTTTTTTGCTATACCAGATACATTTCTTGCAGCGCTGGCAGTGCCAGGTTTCTCGAGGCACGCATTCGTGGCAACGCCTGTAGGGATGACTCGGTTAGTGATTGGGCATAAAGTACTCTACTGTGTGGTGTACGGGGCCATACTGAGGGGGGAAGGAAGAAGGGGGAGGGGAAGGAGGGGAAGGGAACGTACGTGCAATGCCACGTATCCCACTCCATCATCCACAGCCCGCGACAGAACGAGTAGTACCACTTGTCGCCGCCCACAGGGTTTGGCCGACGGGTCGTGAGCCCATGGCGAAGCAGCGCTCGGACGTGCCTGTCGCGCTGTACGAGTCCATTTGCGCCCTGGGCAGTGCCAATGCCAGCATTCCAGTCCTTGGCCCATTCAGACATGAAGTCTGGGTGGTAGCGCTCGTCAAAGGCTTCGCTGGCGTCTGGCGGTATATTGAAGTCCCCCTGCCGGACGCCCATAAGCCTGCAACGGAGTCTTTCGATATCGACGCGCGTCAGGTCGGGCCCATGGTGCTCAGGGAGGTAGCGCGTGAAGCAAGAAGTCGCTCGTAAGGGATTATCGAGATCGGGTTCGATGTCGAAGAGGAAGGGCAGATTGTTGAGCTGGTTTTGGCAGGCGACGGACCCGCAATTGCAAGCGCTTGAGCAGCCGGAACTCCATTTCCGGCAAATACAGCGTCGGGAGCATTCGTTCGTGCAGGTGCAGTGGAGATCGATGGGGGGTGCCTTGGGGGCCTGTGATCGAAGCCGTCAGTACCGATTCCCTTGCTTGCGCAGAGGCTTACGCAGAGAAGGACTACCTACCTCGGTCGACTCCTTTGGCTCGCGGACGGGATATGGGCCTTTCTGTATGGCTTTCCATCGGGCATCCTCAGCGGCTTCGGCTACATATAACGTCAACTCGTCCATTTCCGCATCTGTGAGCGGTCGTGTGCCCATCGTTGCGTCCAAGGTGGCTACTAGATCGATCCGAAGGAGAAGCAGACCTTATATTACATTCTGCACGTCTTCAATGCGACTTGAACTGCACTTTTCAAGTCGGCTTTGGAGCCATGAAGATGGCGGTGAGCCGATTCGAAAGCCAGTAGGTTCCAATGGCGCTAGGGGCGTTGCTGTTGCCAGCCACATATGAAATTCCGTAACCGTCATTGCATCTCTTGTCGACAGTGCTCACTCTCAATTCTGGGAGCAGTGTGTGCATTGCGTGTCGAACTCAAGATCCCCGAGGCTCTACAAGCACTTGCTCGATAGCACGATTGCTCTGATAATGTCTGATTGGGTCTTCGGCTAATACTCGGTTGTGACGCTGTGCTCAGAATTGAAAGTCGTCACGGATTGCCAATCTCACCAACGTCACACTGAAATATCCCAGCCCATGGCTAGATTACACTACAATATGCAACGGGTTGACGTAATCACGTATTGCCCTTTGGCAGCACAATTCGCGTACATCAATAAACTATCATATGCCATCAAACCTAATCTACGCCCTGTAACCTGTGCCTGGTCACCCCCTTTTGAATTGGGTTCCTTCGTAGAAGTACTCTTCGCAATAAGCCGTCCATTGCGTTGGCCGGAGATAGCCTTCATAAAGGCTTGGCTAGAGTAATTCCTGCTTGCATAGCTCCCTCGACGTCTCGATAAGACGATAAGTAAAATACGTTCTTTACGCAATTGATTTGGAGCTTCAATTACAATTCTCAGATTTGCAAACGCTCTAAAGAGGCAGAGGATATAACACGTCAAAGTTGGTGGTATCCTGGTAGTGCTGTAAGTACATCCCAGCGTCGAGTGACGTTGAGTGGCCTCTTTGGCGATCAGCAATGCAGCGGGAGGATACATCAACATCGATGGTGTTTACTAAGTCAATTAAGCCATTCAACTTCCCTGTTGACGTTGGTGACAAGGCAATACGTGAATCCGTCGACCCGTTGATTATGAAAGTCCCTTACCAGGGGACTGGGTAGGAAGTCTTTTATGATTATATGTAGCTACTAATGTGACAAGGAAGTCTGAAGTGATCCTTTGTACCGCGACGAGGAATTGCCTTCCATGTCGTGCAACAGTGGTAACGAGAAAAAGGCGAATGTCGCTGAGGCCGAACTTATGCCATTCTCGCACGAATATCTGGGGAGCTTATCAGGCCAAAGACTTGGACGAAGCGCCTTTCTATACCAATGATATAAAATTCCATCGATTACACTATCGCACAGGCTGCCTCTTCCAGAGTGAATCGGAAAGAATGCGCCCCATGAGCGTGTTGGTAGTCTTCAGGACAATCCTCCCTCATACCCGATTGGCAACCGTCTCGAGGCAGCGCTTCAGCTTCTCCTCACTCACCTACAATCGGCGTCCCGCCTCCCGCGGGCGGTCTTTCGGCGAAGAAATCTCAATGCCATCTGCGCTCGCCTCAAGACTTGTATAACGATTCTATGGGTGTCGCTGCGAAGATTTCGGAGTTGGAAACACAAGACTTCGAACCCCTAGCCCCGAAGCCCTTGTTTACATATCTCTGCGAGGGGTACAGAGTTTCTGTGAGGATGATCCTGAAGACTATCGACGGAGTCTAGCTGCGACGACGTCCGCGAGCGTACAAGCATTAGAAGCCTCTGCAAAGCGGGTGACAGAGGAGGGGCATGAGGGCGAACAGGATGAAGAGTCGGAGGCAGAAGCAGGGGCCGAATACCAATCGGAAGGCGAGATGGAACAAGAGCAGGGCGTGGACCAGGCACAAGGCGGCACCAAGCGGACCTCCGACAGCAATGCAGCGCCATTGCGAGACGGTCAGGCGACCCCTTCACCGGGCGCACAACTGGAACTATCCGCGTATCTGACCTCCTTGTACACTAACGTCGACACACCGAGCCACCCAATTACCCCAAGCAACTCCCGTATCCTATCAAAGCCTGGCAAACCATCGAAGCCTAGCAAACGTGCTGGAGAAGGTCAGGAAGCCTCAAGGAAGCCACCCAAACGAGCCAAGACAGTCGCGAAACCCGCAACCGCAGGTGAACGACCGCAGGAAGAAATTGACACAGCCGGGAGTGCCTTTACTAACAAGTGGGCTAAAGGCAAGAAACTGATGTGCGACTGGTCTCTGCTAATGCAGTATGTCTACGTTGGAGAGGGGAATCAGGAACCTTATGCGGAGCTGGATGCCATGCTGTCCAGGATCCGCGAATATGGGACGTTGCGGTTGCAAATAGCGTTTGCACGAAGCCCACAGCTCTAGAACGCACGAAACGACGCTGGACGATACAAGGTTCCGGAGTACTGACAAGTCGTCAATGAATTCGATGCCGGATCAATCCTACGGTTTTGGCTTGCACTCGAGCCACTCAAGCATGCCAACAGTGCAGAAGTTATCTCTGTTGTGCTGAAGCGAAAGGCTCTTCTCCACATCGTGCTGGTGTACAAGGAGCTCGTGGAATACATCTTTGACAACCACATCGAAGGTTGCGTCACACTGAAAAGAGGAGAGATTGCTCGTTCCAAAGCCAACAAGACCCTTTGCAGAGTCATATACCCAGAGGAGACTGATCGGAAGAGACTCAAGAGCATCTTCGATGATCATATCAGATCCGCGGCGCCGTACCATCGCCTTTACAAACACTATGGCAACGACGGAGTTCTCGCTATGTTCCCAGCTCGCATGCGGGGAAACGAAACGCTGCGTGCTTTGCCCATGTTCACCATCTTCCTCGAGGTTCTCAATCTCGTTCGACCGGTCTTGCATGGCGCCCGATTGCGATTCTACTCCTCAATCATCGACGAACTCTTCCACCACAGGACCATCAGTCAGCCCAGAAAGGAGGATCTGGCACATTTGACCTCACCATCCAACGTGAACCCTACCTCAGCGACAAAGCCAAGCACAGCCAGTGGTGAAGATGATAGTGATTTCAGCTCTGACGGCATCTACAAATCCGAGGCAGACAAACAGCATATCCAAGAGTTGCGAAAGTTCCAACGCGATATTATTCTAACGGAAAGATTCAGGATACTTCACCTCCGGGAGCAAGACATTGCCCTCGAGTCGGAGGTCCGAGGCGGCTTGTCCGCCCGAAGAAGGTATGATTAAGGATGCTGGTCCTTACGGTGATTAACCGCGGAGTTGAGAGTGGGGGTAGGGTCAAGGCACCATGAAGTGCCCGGCCATTGGGTGACTTTGTCAGCAGGCAACAGCTACTTCCTCTCGTGGGCAAAGGTCCCACGATCCACGCCCCATACGAATCAACAACGACCTACCGACTACAGCAGCATGCCTGGAGCATAATTGCCGTTGTCCAAATCCTACTTCCGAGCCTCCTCATGTCAGTAGGCATCTACATGCAAGGGGGAGAGTGCGATGGACGCGGCTGCGTGACGCATGGTTGCTGTCCTTAAAGTTCGTGCCACCGTAGAATCCGCGGCCATCGTCGTTGGACCTCATTATGGACGTCGTGGTGGTTTAGGCACGGACTACTGAAATGTGATATACTCTTTCCATGCCCGGGTTCGCAAGATGTATCGTTGTATTTTCTCGACCCTATGACTGCCTACCGACCCAGTAGCAATTGAGGTTGGCGGCGAAGGGGCGAGGGTGGCTTCGAGATGCGTACCTCGATGTTGCGCTGGTGGAGGTGCCTCTTGGAAGTGTATTGATGTCGTAACCGTGGTGGAGGTAGGTATGGCACTGGAGCGGTTCGGTATGCTTCTGCTTCGATGGCGGTTGGCGTGTTCTTATAGACAGACAGAGCGAGGCGTCGGGCTGCTTCGACGTCGTGGTCGTTGATGAGGTGTGGGGCTTTACTGAGGTTGTACCACGCGTTGTGTGCGGTCCACTTGACTGGATATTGATTCCGACCGCGGGATACGCGTTTGTGTAGGAGGTGTTCGGTTTCATGTGGCGTTGCTACGTTGCTGCGTTGGTAGACGGAGTTCGAGGGCTTCCGAGCTTGACTCCGTGGTTCATCGATGGAGGCTTTGTCCTGATCGGACCGTGGAGGACTGTAAGATAGGGGTTGGTACGCTCTAGCAGTGGTTCTAGCTGGGCCACCGATATTACTGGATGGATAGAGAGAACTGGGGGGAGCTCAAGCCGATATGCCAATCCTAGTTGAAGCTAGCTACGGAGCGAGCTATAGAGCACAGTGACTAATTTGAATCAACAGTACCGACGACATGAAATATGGATTGGGGCCTGAGAGATCCTTACATCAACCCACGAGCCCATCGCTATTCTTGACCGTTCGTCGACCTCTTCATTTTCTCCTCCCATTTTTCCATCTCCTCCTCCACCGCCTTGTGTGACAACCCTTTACCCCCTTTCCTAGCCTTGGCCCGGTTCTTCTTGTTCTGCTTCTTGGTCTGGTTCTTGCTTTGTGCTTCCGGGAGGGGTCGGTTCGACATGGGCAGAATCTTCCAAACCGTAGCGATAGATCTTGACGAGCTGCTGGAAGTAGGGTGTGGTTAGATTACCGGAGAACTTCCAAGCTTGTTCCTCTTCGGCGTCTGCCTCTTTGTCCTCTCGTATGGTAATAGCGGTCGAATCCTCTGCACTGTGACAGTCTCTGTTCTGGGTCGACATAGTACGGACACCGATGAGAGAGCCACTGGGTACGACCAAAGGGCGGGGGAGGTTGACATAGTGCAGCTGATCTCGGCCCAGTTGGTTGAGGACGCCCGTCATGTCGCGGAAGAATTTCCCAGACGTTCGAAGACCGTTCATTTCATTGTCGTCCAGGTTGACCTGCCAAATCAAACGATCCTTCTTCGCGGTAGGTCAGGGACTGGGCATGGTATGGGGCTCCAAGTAGCTTACCTTGAGGTGTGGTAGGTGCTCTATTAGAAATTTCCGGTTCTCGATAAATAGCTTCACCTGAATAATCATTAGTCCACGGTGCTAAGTGCTGAGCCAACATATGCCATACCTTTCTTGCGATCGAATCTCTGTCCGTGAAGGGAAAAGCCGGGATTTTTTTGGGTGACGGGAGGGGCTGGGGTCAACATTCGAGGCTGTCGTGATGGTCGTACTTCACTGGAGATCTCTAGTAGGAAAAGGACCCAGCAGCTCTCCTTGGTGTTTGTCTGGCATTTTGCCAGCTCCACCACGACCCTGTGCTTCTTGGTGTCTAACATGGCAAAGTCTGGATAGTCACTTGCAGGGTACATGCTCAAGCCTTTGATCGTTGCTCGATAGCCCATATCGTTAGGTGCACGCTCGGGGGTGACGAAGGCTTTGACCATATGATGTGCGTTCTTCCTGGATGATGCAGGGCGAGATTTTCTCGGCATGGTCAACGCTATCACCGCAGACACATCAGCTGTGCTGACATTTGGAGAAATGTGGACTTGCGAGTGGGGCTGCTGGTACGCTGGGTGGTATTGGAGTGAAAGATCGTCTGGAGCTCACAGATGGAGTCCTGTGTTGAGAGAATCACCATCTTGCTGGATACCTGCCTGCGTCTGTACAGACACCGGCCTCTGAGCTCTCGCTTTAACAGTCTTCTTCGTGCAACCGGGGAGGGTGTGCCAAACGACGGGAGTGAGGAGAGTCATGAGTGAAACGTGAAAGCAGAGGCACTGGACCGAAAGCCCGGATGCAGATTATAGCTGTGACTTACCGGGAAAAGGACGTTTTGGTGGTATTTACTGGGTAAGTTGCCGTGACCGTTGAGGCCGAATGCCAGGAAAAAGTGAACCGGGCAATGAGATCAGGGAAGAGGAGAAGGCAGATCTGAATGGGAGGATGCAGACTTCAATGTACGAAGGCAGGTTTGGGTGGACTAGAGCAGGGTCAAATGGCTTACTAGGAATTGTGAGGGTGAAGAGTAAAGCAAAGTAATAAGTAAGCAGTAGGAGGAAACTGAGACCAGGCAACAAGGACTGGCACGTGGGAAAAGCTATGGCCAAGTGATGATGTAACTATGGAGCCCTAACATCCTAAGCGAATACAGTACTTACCGTTCATTACCATTCAGTCCTTCTCTCTTTCCAGCCTCATGTCACGTCAAGCCTCAGCCATGCCTGACCGTCTCATCTCCCTGGATACCTTGTATCGACTTGGACTTAGAGCTGCCTATGACGAGGCCTTTGATCGTAAGCGTGCTCAGGCTCGCAACGTACACTGTCAAGGCTAACAGCGGTCGAGGAACGCCCATCACCAATGACACGAGTCTACCACTTGCACCACCCAGGCTGAAGAAGCGTCATCAGCTTGATCGTATGTTAATGATCGGCCGGCTCAGCAATCCAACTGTCGTTTACTCGTTCGGTACAGCCAGCCCATCCCCTCCGCAGTCACCACTCAAGTGGAAGAAGCAGCAGCATGTGGATGGTAAGTCAAGTCCCAGGCGATTGTACACAGATCAATAATCATTGACTCACCACCACAGCCAGCACGCCCTCACTCAAGAGGAAGAAGCAGCAGCATGTGGATGGTAAGTCAAGTCCCAAGCGATTGTGTACAGATCAATAATCATTGACTTACCACTACAGCCAGCACGCCCTCTCCGAAACCACCACGCAAGCAGAAGAAGCAGCAGCATATGGGTCGTAAGTGAACTCTCAGTCGATTGTATACAGACTAATCATCGTTGACTCAATACCGTAGTCGTCTCGTCCCCTTCACTCACACCCCTAAACCCTCCACTCCCACAAGTTGTGCAGAAGAAGCAACATCATGTTGACCGTATGTCAACTACCAGCAGACTGTGCAATGATTGCATCGTTGACTTTTTTGTGACAGCCGTCTCATTTCCTCCCCTCACACCACCTAAGCAGAAGGAGCAACCTCCTGTTGACCGTATGTTCATCTCCAGCGGGCCCTACACAACTCGACTTTTGCTAACTCGTTCGCCATAACCAGCACATGATGTCTCGGCAGCAGCCATACTCCTAGTTAGCGATATGCTTCTGAGGTCTACAAAAAAGGAAGCACAATGGCTGAACCTGTCCAATCACAGTCGCTGCGAGGCTCTGGCTTTCACCGGGAGGCTACGGCGGAGGTGATATGTCGTTGCGGAACGTGAAAATTATGCACGGACTTGCAATGCGTTTTTGTTTGTACGTCCATAGACAATGATCAGCTCTATGGAAAGGGACAGTGGTCGGTATCCTTCTGATGTGTACCTTGAGAGAGCATGATGCTGTATTCAATTTAAAAGGGATTGCAACGACCACAGTTTGAAGAGAAAATGGTGGTTACTGGAACATTATGTCCTCAACCTGACACTGCATCACTATCGGGGAGCTTCAAGCAAGCACATTCTATTCCATGCAGTCCTCTGCTGAGTGTTTATTCCACGAGACTCTGACCTACCATAACGTGCGGTTGAATGCTGCACCCCAATTCCGTCCGCATTGTGTCCCTTTCTCGAGGTAAGTCGTCAGGCCAGGCCATCCCATGGCCCGACACGAGATGGTGCACTCGATCTTTTGCAATCATGAAAGAACGCAAAGACGGAAAGTCGATGGCTCGAATCACCAGTGAAGACCCAAAGCTGAAAAGGCAAAGCGTCAAAGCATTGATCTCCATTGATCGGATTCCCTACATGTACTCGATGGCATGGCTCGGGGAAGACCCTAAACTCGAATGTGATACGAGGGGATGTCGAGAATTGATGAACTCTATAATAGGCCTTTGCTAAGGATTATGCTGATACCGATAGTGATCTCCCTGACCATAAACCGCAAGATAGGTATTTCGCTGTCATTTCTGGGGATTCTGTGGGGGCTGCTACCAGCCTCTCTGCTCCGGAAGTGGTGGCCAGTCCTAAGCGAGATAGCGGGTGAAAGAAAGATAGCTCAATTGAGATTTCCAAAGATTGTGATTCCAGTGGCAATGGGAATATACGGAGAGAGCCAAAGACGAACAAGCAATATCCATCTGTATGAGTATACCGGGAACCTGGCTCTTTTTTCCAGACTCTTATTATCGGTCAGAGCGCCTACTCAGAGCTCATTGCACCTTTCCTTCCGTAGCTCAGCTGCCTCTTCCGCTATTTTCTTTGGTTGTTGGGCGTGTAGCTAGGGTTGGCCCCAAGGCGACGGTGGCGACGGCGCACGGGCTCGTGGCGCCCGGGAAGACAGCCGGCAGGTGCGCTAGGCTACGCGCCCGCCGCCCGGAGAAGAAGACACTTAATACCTTGCTGTTACATCAGCAAAGACGTTATTGCTTTGCAAGCTGTCTCGCCTATGGACGGCGACCTTGGAAATGAAACTCGTTGCTCGTTGTGTGGTGAGGTAGAAAAACCCATGCATCTAGGGTGGAACCTTGCTGAACAGCAAAATGATACACAACATTGGCGCCATTGCGTTTCAGGAGCAGACCCTTTGCAAATCGAAACATGCTTCTTCGGCCATCCTGCTCCAGACCTCGCTTTCCATTGCACACCTGAGTGAACAGGCTCTGGGATTATGATACTACCCTGTCCGTACCATGGAATGACCAAGCGCCTGCACCATGGATGGTGTGCTGGTTCCACTCATGATTGGGCAGAGCTGAAGGCTTGCCATACCTTCGGCGTTCCTCTGCTTGGCCCGTGTGACCTGCTCTGTGCGACAGGCGCTCATTTGCGGGATCAATGGCTGGCCTAGATGTTTCAAGGATAAGCTGGACCGCATGCAGGAGGTGGTCACATATGTGGGCGGCAAAAGCTGTCATACCTCAGCCTTGGATAGCTTGAGCTCTATGCGCTTTCACATCGTCGCAAACCGCCGCTGTTCATGTGAAGCATTCGTTCAATAAGACATCTGTCGCTGTCTTCAGTACAATCAATTGCCTCGGCAGGTAATACGTTTTGTTTGCAGCTTTCAACATGGCGAATGTCGGCCGACAGCAAGCTCGCGAAATCGTCGAGGACATCATGACATCTCATGGAGGTATCACAGCGGCCGATCGGGCAGCCACGCCAGCTTCGGTTTTGAGATCGTTGGAGAGCGTTCGCGAGAACTTTGCGAAAGCCACGACAGTGTATGCCGATCTGGGGATCTCGAAAGTCTTCTAACTCGTCATCCAGACTTTCCCAGCAGCTCTACTCTAAAGACACAAGATTCGTTTATGAACTCATCCAGAACGCGGAAGACAACACCTACAAACTTGCGGAGGCGACAGGGACCAGTCCAGAGCTCACTTTCACAATTGCCCCTAACCAGATCGTCATCGATTCGAACGAAGATGGATTCGCCGAAGAAAACGTTAGGGCTATATGTAAGCTCGGCGGTAGCACGAAAACCGCAAGTCGTGGGTTCATAGGCGAAAAAGGCATTGGCTTTAAGTCGGTCTTCAAGATAGCCTCCAGAGTCCGAGTGCAGTCCGGGCCGTTCTGCTTTGCTTTCGAGCATGGGGATGATGATCATGGTCTAGGAATGGTGACACCTATCAATGACGAGCATGAGGATTTACCAGATAACGTCCGGACACGGTTCACTCTCAACCTTAATCAACACTCCAGCTTCCAAGACCGGGTGAAGGAGTTTGACGATATGCCTGACACGCTGCTACTCTTCCTGACCAAGCTCAAACAGATAGAGATCAGCATTAGCAAAGAGAGTGGGATGTCAACGAAATCCTATCAGTATAGCTACGATGACAATCTAAAGATAGGAACCTTGAGACAGAGCGAATCAAACGAAGGTCTTTCCAGTCAAACGTTTAAGCTGTACTACATGGCACGTAGAATGGTCAAGGGTCTTCCCCCGGACAGGGCTCGACCCAATACCAGCGAGGCCGAAGTAGTACTGGCTTTCCCAGTCGACGACAACAAAAGCACTCTGATAGAGCAGCAGCACGTCTTTGCTTTTCTGCCAATCCGGAAAGTTGGATTTCATGTAAGGTAATCCTCTAGCATTACCAGCCTCGTCACTGAAAGTACCTAGTTCCAAATTCAATCCGACTTCATAACCCAAGCTAGTCGAGAAGATCTCTTCGACTCCGCCTGGAACAGAGCTCTACTTGACGGCATTGCGTTGACCTTCCGAAAAGCCGTGCTCCGCTTCAGAAGTTCGCACCCACTGCAGTTCACTTGGATGAGATATGTGCCAAGTGAAAGCGTGTCTGAACAATTCTGGGCTCAGCTTCGTCCGATGATTCTACGGGACTTGGAAAGTCAGAACATATTGCAGTCCCGGGACGGCACATTACTGAAAGCAACGGAACTGAGACACTTGCCCCCGAACTGTCTGGACGAGAATGGCGAACCACTCTTCGCCAGTGGCTCTACAGGACCGCACCCCATCTCACCAAGCTATTCAACCAGTGATCTAAAACTTTTGAAAGCTCTTGGTATCAGAAATCTCAATGATTCTGAGTTTTGTAATAGAGTATCGCAGGATCTTAAGGCCAAATTTTCGAGGATGAAGTCCGACATAATCGACCAAGACTGGCATACCAGGGTCGCGAAAAAATTGCTAGAAATTGAGAAGCGCAATCCTGCGCAAGTCCGAAGTCTGAACTGTATTCCTCTCCTTGACGGTTCCTGGGTCTCGGCTGAAGTAGGAAAACTATACTTCTCGGAATATAGAGACGTACCCGTTCCGTCTGACCTTCGTCTCCGTCTCGTTCGTCAAGAAGCAGTGACAAACACTACTCGAAGAGAGCTTTTTCTGGCCCTCGGTGTTGAACTGTGTACACCGCAGATTACGACCCCGCTAATACTGCGAAAATACAATACACGCAATATCGATCTGCAGTCCTCTGTGGCCCATTTACGATGGCTTTACCACTTTCTTCCCAAGGAGGAAAGGCTACTGGACCAACGCATCCCGATTTTTGCAAGCGATGAAGTCCCCACATATCAGGTCTATGTAACATTGGGAACAGAGTTGAGAGTCGCTGACTTATATTTCGAATCGGAAGATGGGTTCGGAGTTAAAGAGCTTTGCCGCGAGCGACGGTCCATGATCCCTGGCAGCAGAAAGATCCATTATGATATCTATTTCATCAACAAGGCTTATCGGAAAGCCGTGAAATCTGCAGTTCGTGTGCAAGACGAATCTTGGCTCCAATGGCTTGAAGACTCTGCAGGCGTCCGGCGTGTCCCGCGACTTGTCAAATCTGCTGACACATCGAAGCTCTCCGCTCTGTTCTCATGGTTGATCGCGAACCGACCCGAGCAGATTGTAGGCGTACTACATGCGCACTGGTCATCATACAAAGATCAGATGAAACCAGAGATCATCAAAACCCTTCGTAATACCCAAGTACTTTGGAAAGGAACAAAATCGACGAATTTAGATGGAACTTGGATCCCAGCGCAGGAGCTGGTAGATATTTGCCAAGAGTTCGACTTGGTCGAACAGATGCCGCTCTTGAAGATGCCACTAGACCCTGACCCTGGGAAGCAGGACGAATGGAAATTTCTTGAGAAATTCGGCGTTGGCTTTAAGCCGACAACGACTTTTTACCTCGAGATCTTACGTGTCCTGAAGGATAACGAGGTCGTCAACCCAGCACCAGCCTTTCAGAACATTTTGAAGGTATATCGTGCGATCGAGATGAACAGCAACTCTTCCGATCACGACGAGATTAGGCAAGTCAAAGACCTTGGGTGCAGTGTCGTTTGCTAATAATACCAGAGCATTCTTTGGTAATGATGAGTATATTGCAGTGCCGCCAAATTCCGGCCTTTGGAGTGACCTTTCGTCTTGCTTATGGAGAGCACCAGCTTTCATCGACGAGTGGCATATTCTTGCGTCATACAATGAGTACAAAGACAACCCATCCATCAAACACTTGTTCAACATTATTCTAGAAGTTCCGGATATCGAATGCGAGCACTATATAGATCAGCTTATAGCCTGGAAAGCCTGTGGAGACGAAGTGGACAACATTGAGGAGGTATACGGCGAGTTGACACAATCTGTGCCTGAGGGCGATGCAATCCAAAATCTGCGGTGAGACTGTCGATTCAGCTTGGTGAGAGCGTTACTGACTTCGCTTTTACTCACAGTCAGTCCTTTGAGTCGGATGGGCTGATATATGTGCCTACTCGAAAGCAGTGGTTTTCACCAACCTCATGTATGTGGACCAAATCTACAAGAATCGCTGGCAAGGTCGCTATTGCCTTGGACTTTCCTTCTCTAGAGGATTTCTTCGTTCGTGAATTAGAGGTACAGGAGCCGGATAAGTCTACGTGTATCAAGGAACTGGAGACATTATGCAGCGTTGACTCCGCTCCATCCATTGCGCAGGTCAAAGAGTTGCTGTGGGAGATTAATTCTTATGAACCATCTACCAGCGATGTGGAAGTTCTAAAGCCTTTGACCTTTCTACCAATCAGAGAAGCGACAGGGGAGCTACGACTACATAATATCAAGGATGTATTCGTCCTCTTCGATCGACAAGGCCACACAGAGACTTTTCAAGGAAAGGTAGCCAGTCTTGACTTTGACATAGAAGATATACGCCTTCTCAGACCTCTCATCGATGTTCTAGGATTGACGTCCAGGTACACATCAAAGCTCGCAGAGGAAGAGTCTCGCGCACCAGATGCTGTTCAAGAACCGTCATTAAGCATGGACCTACGCTCCAGGGCTTATGCGATACTCCGGTATCTCCACCGCGGAAAGGCTGCACCTTTTGCGAGACAAAGCTAATGCGTCGATAGGTGTGCAGTACATTATCAAGATAGCACTGCAGCAAGATACGGAGACTTTTTGCATCAGCGACTCCGGGAAGCAGAGGTGTATCTCAGCGATAATATCTCAAGCACGGTTGAGCTCGTCTTCAAGGGCATGGCGATCGCTAAACAGAGCACTCAGGGCAGACTGCACTTCCAAGATGACGGAAATCAGATTCGGCTCTATGTTCCCCGTGATGGGAGGTTACGAGAGCTCTCATATCTCACCGACGTTCCAGAAAGGATTGTCTCTCACTTCGAAATCAAAGACCAAGGGGCTGCGAAGGTCTTTGGGGACGCATTGAAATGTTCTCTCTTTATTCTGGACGACGTTCTGAAGAGTCATGGCATTGTGCGCGTACCGGGAGTGGAGCCAGCGCCGCAGGAAGATGAGCCTACCATGTCCGTGGAATCAGCAGGAAATACTCCTCACACAGATTTCGAAACCAGGGCAACAACACCATCTAGTACTATAGTCGCCGATACGATTCCGCCTGTGAGCTCGAATACAGAGGCATTGAGTGTACGAGCACAATCAGTGCCCTTTTCACGAGCTGCCAGTCCAGGTAGCATGCGCAGGTACCCTACAGAGGAAGTCATACAAACTGGGGTAGATCGTACTAATGAGAACTACCGAGTGCTTCTGGATCACGTTATTAAAAGCGCACAAAGCGATCGAGGTCATGTCACACCATTCAGTGAAGGGTTTGTGCCAGACAACGTCTTTGGCGTCCGTTCGACAAACCAACTTCTCCACGATATGAAAATTGGCGCTGCTGGCGAGTTATATGTAAGGGTGTATGTTCGCACCTAGCGACTAAGCTGACCTCTAGCTAAGGCTTTCGAATTCCTGCTGGACCTTCTTCCCTACTTCTCACGCACAAATTGGAGAAGCAGAATTCGGAAGTATGTATGTGTGCACGAGGATTACAGCGATATGACGAGTTATGATGGGTCGGAAACAGCAGATATCGTATACGAGGACGTGGATGGTGTATTGACAAGTTACCTGGCCAGCCTTGAATATCTTGACGAGGATACCTGGCGCGACAAGACTCCAAAGTATCTTCTTGAGGTCAAGACGACTACACAAGAATGTGACACGCGGTTCTTCATGAGCAAGTCCCAGGTGCAGAGGGTAAGTCATTGCTTGATCTGCTCTTTATTGACAACGATAATGACACGTTGACAACCCCGAGAGGCCGACATAGTGCTAATAGTTCTGGTACAGATGGAACGAATGATGATCCCGCCAGGTGACGCCGCAGCGGAGATCTACGTCATAATGAGAGTCTCCAATCTCTGCCAGAGTGAGATTGACCTAGAATTCATCGTCGATCCAGAGAGGCGGAAACGCAACGGAGAGCTTCGAGTCACGTCGGAGTCGTACACTATCTCCCACACCTGCCAGCTGACCTAAGCTGAAGTTCAGGGCGCTATCCGAAACCCCACAGTGTAGGAACAGCATAGGAACATGAGAACAGGTAGTTGTTCGATTTTAAGGTAGAGTATTGTCAAGTACCCAAGATAAGCGAATATCCAAAGAAGAGGAACGGTAGTAAGGGCTCTATGTTTGCTGGTAGATTCAATCATCGAGAGAAAGGTCGTAAAGGTACCGGACGGGTGCCTCTCATGCTATCTCACTCAGAAGTTTCATTATACGCACAGCAATTCAGCGTTCTCTTAGGTGCCTGCAATGGCACGAACTGGTGCACCGTCCTTCGCTTTCCTTTGAAAAAACGTGTTCACGACTCGACGATGGGTTGAATGATCAATGAAAGTCCATAGCCTGAAAAGCCAAACTGTCAAAGCATATGTCTTACTCAATCAAACACCCACCAGGTGGAGTTCAAGAGGCAGTGAATACACTGCATTCCTACTTATGAAGTGCACCATGCCATCATCTCCCTACCTATACTTTATACGAGTTACGACACCTTTGTGAAGGAACTTCCTCGAGAGGTGGCGCTGTGTGATGATCACGCTCATTCCATCATCGAAGCGGGATCGCAATCATCAGAGATCAAGGAAGGGGACCCCGATCCAAGGTTCCCAGGCACCAGCCGGCATCTTACCCGAAAGTTCGTTGGTGGGTCTTTCGGTCAATGGTCTGCAAATCCCTTCCATGGACTTCCATTCATCTTTGACTTTCTGGCATTGTCATATACATCCCCGTGCCCCAAGCAGCTCGTGTCTTTGACTCCAGTCATACAGTCGGTCATCCTCTTCTCTCTTACCGTAGCGGGATATCACGCTTTCACACTTACAAGTCGTTGACCCATCGGTTGCGGACAATGTCTGATCACGTCATGGACGGTCCCTCCCACAACAGCAAGAAGAGGAAGCTCCCAACAAGGTCCTCGACAAGACTCAGGTAGTAGGCTGTCTCGGTTACTCTGTCGTGCATAGCTGAGATGTAACAGCAATGCGTCCGCCGAATCTGTTGACCCCGCTGGCCATGATGACCCCACGACTCCTGCCCCTACACCAGAGAGCTTGACTCTTTTTTCTCTCAAGCACACTCTAGAGCATCTGAATTCACACCCCGACCAGATTGAAAGCTGTTGGGTGGAGCTATCAACCGAGCAACAAGTTGTCGACATGTGGTATCTCCTTACCCCTTCACCGGAACACGCACAAGCTCTGTCAACGTACTACCACGCTATCATCCGGTATAGAAAGGTAGAGACTCCTGTGCTATCCAGGTTTCCAGCTGGCTGACCAGCATACTCAGTGTCGTGGTCTTACCCTCCAGCACTTCCATCGGGCAATAGACCAGATGAGCCTCATGAGGATAATTGCTCGAGGGTGAGTTTAGAATATCTTTCACATCACATTGGTTCACATTGCGTTCCTCCACATCACATTGTCACAAGCCATCGTGCAAGCGGGGCCTCCTCTACACCCTACATTGTTGTCTGGGGGCTCTTCGGGCTTTGCATCCCGCATTTCAGATTCCCCGTCCTGCAATCTGCTGCCAACTACACACGTCACCTCATGGCGCTGTGTCTCAGGTTCACAGAGCTACGCTGACAGGTTGTGTAGTAGTACCGTCAACGAAGGCAAACGCGCGGTCTTGTCATATCAGGATCTCATGCAGCGGGCGTTGACCCAGAAGCTTGGCAAGCTTCAAGTGGCCGCCTGCCAAAAGATGTTGGATTACATGCTCTTTATCTACTTCAAGAGTGAGCGACACTGCGATGCTAGGCTAGAGTGGTTCGGTTTGGCTAATTTTCACAGTCCCAAAGAGCAAGGCCTTCCTCGATCTCCCCGACTTTGATAAGACCTTCAAAGAGGGTCTTGCTTTCCTTGAGACCGTGGTCGCAGAGCCCAATCCGTAAGTAGATTTCTGAGCACTTCCTGCCCCTTTCCGAGCGTTTCAAGATGCTTGAAACACGTCTCAGCAGTATCAGCTCCTAACGCATGCACCTATGCTCATTGCATTGACTGAAAGGAAGAATGCTGACTCCGAAAGTCACCTAGGTACCCAGATGCTGTACCAGTCGTATCCTGACCAGCATCGGGTCTCGTGGCCAACAAGCCTGTTACGACCACTGCCCCATCCGAGCAAGCCTCATTCGTGGACCTTGTTGAGGATCTGATCACCAAGCCTGTTCAGTCGACCCCTTGCCTTGCCGATATTGTTGGCAGCCGTAGCATCATCTTGGAAGTCAATGGCCTAAGGCTACAGGCCCACATGAGTTTCGATTGGGTCGACCCCTCCGACATCGCAATGGCCAGCTTTCTTCTTTTTAATCCGCTCGGTTGCGGCGAGGCGTCTATCGCCCAAGCAGTTACCCATGTCTTTGTTAGGGCTTTCTAACGGTATCAATGATATTCTTTGACGCTTTGGCGCTTTGACAATGGGCAATCGTTGGTTGTTCGGTTCCTGAATATGCTTATCGACATAGTTCTCAGGGCGCAAGGTAAAATTACACCGCTCAGGCCAGGTTTCTGGAGCCATCAAATTCAAGAAAGTTGCCGACAGTAATAAAGGTACGATATAGATCAACGTTTACACGCATAACACGTTGGGCGGTTCAACCAACTCGAGTCCTTGTCAGCTCAGAGGCCACAGTTGCGTCTTTGCCCGTTGCGTCGCCTGATCTTCTCGCAGCTTGTTAGCAAACGCCGTCTCCCCTAGCGCCAGCACCTCGTCAACCCCCGGTTCAAGCACCACGTCAACCCCCCCCCGGATCCAGCACCACGTCAACCCCCAGTCCCAGCACCACACCAACGCGCGTTACGCCAAGATGAAGTCTGGGGTCGCCGACATACACCAAGTGGTCTCAAAAAGTTCCCTGTTGACCTTGCCGCCTTGTGTCCGTGTCGCCTTCGCGGCCACACTTGTCAAAACAAGCGATGCACCTACGATGATAAGCAACGCTACTGTAACCTAGGCATCTATGTAAGTGATATACTCCCTGTCTAATGTACATAAATGCTAACATCATTGCAAGGCCTGCAACTGCGACAAGGTCCACTATGTCACCACTTGCGGCGATTGGGCAACTTCCGGTAAATGCATAAGACCGGGAAAATGTCCACGTGGTCACGACTTTGACGATTCCACCATGCGCGAAGAAAAGCTGTCTGAGCACAAACGGCACTGCGCTGGTAAAAATACCTGACTGCCCCCATTTTCTGTTGACCCCATCATTACTGTCTATCCCATGATTCCTGTCTTCCCTGTGGTCTAGTTGACCCCATGATTCCTGTCTTCCCTGTGGTCTAGTTGACCCCATGGTCCTGTTGACCCCGGTGCCTTTATCAAGCGCTCCGTCTATTTGTCTTTTAGCTAGATAGATAAGCCTTGTGCTCAATAATACTCAATTCTTCCACTTGATCTTTACAACTCTCAGTCGCCAATTACTGCAATAGCTACATGTCAGATCAGCTTGGCTGTATGCAAGCACTTTCAACAGAATCAGCTCCTCTGAAGTCTGGGCTCCTCTGAAGTCTGCTGCGAAAGGGAAACCAGATTTACCCTAAGTCTATATCACCACCGCCTCACGCAAAGGTCAATTGCATAGATCGCTGCACCCGCAATCGCGAATGCGGCTATCCGGGTGTCGAACTCTGCTACCTAGAGCATCAATGCATTTACAATAGAGATCGATCCCATCGCATTGAGGCAGCTTCTCTTACATGACCTGGACGTGCCTTCTTTAAGCCTACCATGGCTGGTCCAACTATATCGTCAACTACATTGGGCGTCGCTCAGCAAGCATACAATAAGAACGACTACACATCGAGCATCGCACCTACAATAATGCCTACAATAACGCATCTGAATTGCCCGCCAAACGGCATCCATTACCAGCACCCTGCCTCGTACGGTCTGTACGTGCCTTCTCTGAGCCGATCCTAACCGGCCCGGACCAACAACCTATTGATACAGGCTTCCTCGTAGCATAAAACAAGCACTGCATAATAGCGAAGATAGTGCTAGGGACGAAAGAGGTTAAGGGGCAGTGCCTGACCGCTCCCCAGACTATTTGAGATGGTGATCACTCACTGCATTCTCTCTTTATTGCATTCGTCTCTTTCGGAGTAGTCGAGAACGACTACATACCGAACATCGCACACGCTAAAATGTATCAAAATCGCTTCAAAGCAGCACGCGCAACCAGCGCCTTGCCTTATATGTCGAGGAAGAGGATCAGCTAATTAGATGAGTCGCACCAATCAGAGCCTGACACCCTTCTTCCGCCCGGCCTTTCTGTTTGGCGCGGTTTACGGGCCTACAACTGGGCTTTTCGAGACCTTGCAGACCCAAAAGGATCAAGAGAACGTGTGTTTTAAAACTTCCATTACACTGTTCGAGTGGCGAGGTTCTGGTGCCTGTAGCAAACTGTTTCGTTGAAGCGAGCGTGGAGGTAAGCTACAGGTTGCGATCTCAGGTGGAGATATGCCTGCTTTGGGGGCGCTGAAGTACTGTGGCATCCCCGGATATTCCAGATCTTTCTTCGTCGAGATTATAACACTGTAGTTCGCATACTTGATAATGACCCCTGGGCCACCCAGGTTTCATGAAATGCTTACCTCGCGCTCCTTGGTTTGAGCCTGGACCACAGTCGGTAGTCCGACGACCTTCCTCTACGTCTCTCCTCAAACCTTGCCCTAAACGGTCTTCATATATCTCCTCGCCGAACATGTAAAAGGGGGTTTGAGTCACCAGGCCTTGCAACTAGGGGATGGTGCTGATGAGACCGACATAGAGTTGCTTCTTCTGGATCTTCTGACATGAAATGGGGCAACTCAGCAATCCAATCTTCAAGACCATAGATCACGCCTTCCGGCCGGTCCACTTTCGCTATTGTTTGGAGCTACATGGTGGCTTTAAAGGAGCCAACAGGCTTTGATTGAGAGGAGTGCTTCGAACATGAAACAGGTTTTTCAATTGCATCAATGGTGATCTTCACACGTTTCAGCGCTTCGGCGAAGGGCCATTATTGGTCGGTTCCCCCGTAATAACCTCGTCGATATATTTCCCAAGAGCACAAAAGTAATCGTTTCCGCTTAGCCAGCCCCTGAAACCAGTCCCTTGCCGCTACATAGGACAAATTTCGAGATCGCGATCACAGTTCGTTGTGCTGGAGCGCTCATCTTCGACAAAGGTAACACTGGACACATTGAACAAAATTGCCAACAGTATTAGCGGTTTCATGAAGGTCGGCAAAGCTTGGCATTAGGGAAAGACTTAATTTCTTACACCGACACATATATATCATAGGTCACCTCCCTGATTATCGCAATTGCACCTATTGATCTAATTAGCAAACTGAAGTTTTTGCATATCTCGTATATCGTATTTCGAGTAGTTTTAACTTCTTATTATTGTTGTCGATATACTTGTCGTTCTTTTTTCTGTCTTACAATCTCGAATTGTTCGATTTCTTTTATTACACTAACAATTGCAAGTTATCGTCGACAAGATTTACTACAATCTTCGAACAATCTATAGAATACAAGAAAACTTGTTTATATATAAATTATTGTTCAAGTCTTAAATACGAGTTAAGAAAAACTCTCGTAAAGTTTATCTTGTTATCAAAGAGTTTTTAACTATATATATAAAAGAATAGTTGTAAGCAATATAGAAAAAGATAATCTAATTCTTATAAAAGAAATAGAATATATACGTATTGCAATTAACAATATATAGAATAATAAAAAGATTGCAATTAAGTAAAAAACAAACACAACAAATTAAATATTGCTAGAATAAAGAGCTTCGCAAAATCTAATTAATAAACTTTCTTTATATTATTGCAAAGCAATTTATCTTTATTGACGAAACTATATTTAACGAGACAATAAGATAAAGATACACAATATATATTTTTATTAATAAGAACAATAAATATAATGCAAATTTAATTAAAAATTGTTATTAAAACGTGCTTTTAATAAATATTATAAATAATTATCTTTCTTATATAATAGTTTGCGAAAACTAATTTAATGCAAAGATTATTTTGCAATAAATATTAAATAATCTATTGTTTTATTGCAACGTCTTTTTAGTCTTGCGAAGCGTTATTGTTATAAACAATATTAGCATATACGTTAATTTGTGTATTAAGAAGATTATTAAGATCTATAATTGCGAGATTTGATATTTGTCTTCTTACTTGTTAAACTTTAATCTAATCGAACTAAGTTTTAATATACTAAAGACGTAAATTAAATAATATTAAGATACTATTTAATTTATATTTTTTGACAATTTTAATATATATTTGCGATACGCAATTAAAAGAAGTCGATATAATTGTTTTGCACACAAGTACTTTAGACATAGCGTCAATAAACAATATATATTCGAGCCAAATATACAAGAGTTAAATAGAAGACTTGCGAAATACAAAATCGAGATAAATATAAAGAAGAAAAAGAAGAAAATTTAGATATAGAGATAAAAGTGCATATATCTTAAAGATATAATTCGAGAGAATTAAATTTAAAACATAGATAAATCGATTTTAATTTAAGTAATAAATTTGAAAACATTTATAAGAGTTATATTAAATTGCATTAAATATAGAATTAAATAAATATATATTCTTACACATCTTTATATTAATTGCATGTTTAGAAAAACAATTAGATAAAATTAAATAATTAAATAATTATCGAAGTTTATAAATTAATTTAATTAAGATCTTTTAAAATAATATTATATATATAAGAAATATCTTGTTTTCGATGCAAAATAGACTTATTTTTCTTGATATTAGATTATCTTATTCTTGTTGTCGTTTTTCTTCTTCTTTTTTTTCTTGTCGTTTATCTTATTGTTATTATTTGCGTTATTGTTATTTTTATTAACAAATTTAATTGTTTTAAGCAATTATTAACAATCTCTTTGTAGCTTTATAATAAGAGTCAAACAAAGTTAACTTTGTCTTAAATTTATGTATTGCTTTATTAGATATGTTCTTTTTAATAACAACACAATACAATATAGAAAAGAGATTTGTTATTAACTTTAAATTATCTATTGTTTACTTTTAATTCTTGACAATACTATATATTTTTCTTAATTTAATATAATAATTTAACAATGTTTTTTTAAGAATTTATTTAAAGAACTTCTTGATAAAAATATTATTGTCGACGTCTATATTAATAAGACTTGATTTGCGAACAACAAGTAAAGAAAGAGAAGAAGAAGCAAGATCAATTAATTTGATCTTTTGTTTAATTGTTGTCGATTGCACAAAATCTATAATAAGTAATGCTTACTATAATAGAGACTGTACTTGCAAAGACTAATATAATTGTTAAGATTATTAATATTGATTTTATATTTAATTTGCAAAGTTCGACAATATAGATATATAATTAGATAAATAATATATTGACGATTAAGACTAATATAGAGATTACTACTAATATATAGATTGTTTCTAATATATAGATTGTTGCTATATTATTAAAGCATTCTTTTTAGACGTTAAATTTATTATACTCTTGTTAATATTTTTTTAAATTTGCATTTTTATTATTTGTTATTAAAACTATATATAGATCTTTAGACTACTATTAAAGTTTTTTTTTTTACAATTATTATTATGTATTTGCTTTGTCTTAAAAATACAAGTTGTAGAAGTTATCTTGTTTCTCTAATTTATCTACAACAAGTATAACTCTTGCGATAACTTATATATAGACATGTTTGCTTTTCTATTAACAATAGCTTTGAATTATTGCATTTGTTTCGAAGTGTTTATATTATAATGCTTATCGATATAATTAACAAAGCAATAGTTGTTTTAATTAATATAACATTTGTCGTAATATTGTTAATGAACAATAAGTTAATAATTAATATTGCTTATATTCTTTCTAATATCTACTCTACTTCTTGTTTATTTTAATAATCGATTTATTCTAATAAGTTTAGTTTTTGACATAATATTATCGATTAAAGAATCTAAGAATAAATTAATGCGTAATCGCTTTCGTAAGATAAAAACAAAAAAATCAATTAAGTTTTTGTCAACAATAACGATAGTCTTGATTCTAATTGTTAAATTAGAATAGAACTTTGTTATCTAAGCTTTAATTATATTAACAATTTTGCTTTATTAAGATACTAAAAAGTTATTAATAAACTAATAAATTTGCACGACTTTTGTATGCTTTAATCTAACAATTATTATAACATTTTGCAAAATTTAGTTCTTGTTAACGTTGCGTTTATCGAACTTGTCGTTAAACAATTGTTCGAAAATCTAAATATTAATTATTAAATTTGCTAATTATTTGTATAATTGCAATATAAGCTTATTATAGACGTTTATTAACGCGAAAACCGATCTTTATCTTTATCTTAGAATTGTTGTGTTTCTTCTTTATTCTTAACTTTTTAAATTTAAAGCTAAATAGTTAATCTAGTTTTTTTTAAGTCTTACGCTTTTTATAAAAACGACAAAGAGTCTTGATTTTGTTGTATTTCTTAATATTTTTTGTCTATTTGCGTTGCTCTTTCTTTTGTTGTACTTCTATTTGTGCGCAAGTCTTTAATATTTTTTTATTAATTTTGTATTTGCGTTTGCGAGCAATATTATTAACAAAATCGCAAACAATAGCGTTAAAAAGCTTCTCTTTGACAACAATACTTTGTAAATTATAAATAATAGATTTTGTTTTACTAATAATGCAATTCTTTATTTGACGCTTTTGTTATTTCTTTTTTGATATTGTTAACGTAAATTCTATACAACAAGATTATATAATTAATAAAGAAGAGATAGAAAGTTTTGCAATATTGCGATTGTTGTTATCGATAACAAAATTATTGTTTAATAGAGATAAGAAAGAAGTTTAATTGTTGTCTACAACGTCTCGATCTTTGTCTCTAAAGACAACAACAATAGTAGTAGCACAAGTAGTAGATTGTCTCTATCTATTAGAGACACGAGACGATATAGATCAATAGAGAGGAGCGAGATCTTAATTGCAACGTTAAGAAGACATATTGTAAATCTAAAACAATCTAAATTTGATAATTGATATAATTAGAAGCTTTAGTTTGCTAATTAGATTAATAGATGCAATTGCGATAATTAGGAAGATAACCTATAATATATATGTGTCAATAATAAGAGATTAAGTCTTTTTCTAATGCCAAGCTTTTTAGCGCTTTTACAACGATTGTCGTCTCTTGATCTTATTTTTAGATCTTCGATCTTAACTTCTGGCAAAACGATTTAAATTAACTTTCGCATTTCTTGATTTATTACTATCAAAATCCTATGTTTGATAGAGTAGACTTTGCGCTCTTAATAGCACAACTTTGATAGAGTTTGAGCTAATATTAAGAAAGTTATCTAATTGCAAAGTTTTTTTGTTCGAAAGCGTCTCTCAAAAACAAAGATCGACTTGAACTTTTTATATATTAACGAACTTTGCAATTTCTATAACTTTAGCAATTCTTGATCAAAATTTATAAGCAAAGCAGTTTTAGAAAGCGCAAAGTTTACTCTATCAAACGTGAGTTTTTGATAGTGATAAATCAAGAAATGCGAAAGTTGACCAAAATGATCTTGTCAGAAGTTGGGGTCGGGGATCTAAAAATAAGGCCAAGGGGCGACAACCGTTGTGAAAGCGCTAATTGCCGACCTTCATGAAACCGCTAATACTGTAGGCACGACATACATCTAAGATTACACGTCAACATGTTGAACATCTCAACCAATGCAGGTCTGGCTGCGGTCTCTGTCCACTCCGATGCCGCCACTGTGTCAATCCGGGCTGTGCATATATTAAGAAATACCATTACTATCTCTGGGGTTTGAATGTAAGTTGATATGTTCCCTGGCTATTGATATCGACACAAATGCTGATGAAATCTTAAGTTCTGCCAATATAACAAGGCTCGCGACGTCTAAACTTGCGACAATTGAGATTGTTTTGAAGAGGGCAGCACATTTGGGTTATGCTCTTATAGCTATAATGTCGCAGGTTCGGATATGTTGAAGCAGAAGTTGTGAGAGCATGATTGGCATCACTGTCCCGCCAAGATTGGATTGATGACTCCGTTTCCCTATTGACCCTATGTTTCCTCATTTTCCCTGTCCTTCCCATTTTCCTTGTTGACCTCAGTGTCCTAATCACCCCACTGCCTTCCTCAAGCGCTCTATCTCGGCGTTCATTTGTTATTGAGTAGATAGATAGGCCTTGCGCCCCATAATACTCCATTCTTCCACTTTATGTCCACAAATCCCTTACGAGGCAGCTACATAGGCCGCCAACATAGAACCAAGGAGCTTGGACTATTACACTTGAAGCATATAATTCTCAACCCTATGATACCTGGTACAATGTATTTAGACCACCACCACCTCTACAGAACCCAGGGAATCAGTCGTCAATCATTGCAATAATTACATGCCAGGTCAGAACATCTGTATGCAAGCACCTGCAACAGAACTAGCTTCTCAGAAGTGTGTTGCCAACATCGAAAGCCGCATCCTAGACCTGCAGAAGTCACTCAACCGCCTCAGCGTCAAGGGCGGAACACAGTAACACTTATCGACTCAGTCTCCAAGCTACTGACTCGCTGTCGGAGACTACGTAGATCATTGGCACATACTCTAAATCCTTGATAGAAACATAGCGGACCCATGATGCCACGGGACAATTTCTCGTCTTCCAACTAGAAAGAGAAGTTACGATGATTTGTGGATTCTGTAGCTGATCGAGACAATCTATCTGGCTGTGCAAAGAGACGCTAGCGCGTTGACGGCCCTATAGTATTACGGATTATACTCTGGAATTGAATAAGAGAAACTCTTTCGAGTTGATTTGCCATTGAGAGAACTTAAGAGACTAGAAGGACTTGAGAAACTAAATAAAGCGTTTACTTTGCTTGTTTTATGCGTTGCTTTAGACTATTTGATTGTTATAGACTGCCATCTATAGTTAGATGTATATAACCCGAGGTGCAGCCGGAAGGGGGCACCCGTCCGGGAGTAATCTCGCGCATGCTTTTCGAGGTGAGACGCTTAATTGAACACACTACCACTACCACTACCACCACCTCTCTACCACGCAACACACATTCCTGACTGCATGATCTATGTGCGCATCGTATCAGTACTTTCACAATTCTTGATTGATGTTCAAGTCGGCGGACGGTATAATATGTGTGGAACGTCCGGGCCTTGCCAAACGGTTAACAGTAGCCTTAGCCCTGAGACACAACTCATGCAGCCAATAAGCAGTCATTCTCGCGATTCTCGTCGCCAGCATTGTTCGAACGGTCACATGTTCGACAAAGAATCCGCTCTGAGGCTCGGCACACTTGCTCTTACACTCCAAGAAGAACAGCCATATGAGGCCTGTGTTGGAGCGAGGCTTCTGGTCCGTGTAGGGACGTTCTGCCTGCAATCCGGCCTTGTTGCATGCGAACATCCGCAATGCGTCTTACAAGCAGACTTGCTTCGGCAGCATCTGCCGCGTTGCAACTGGACATATTTTCGGGAGTGGATGATAACCGTTATCGCGTGCTGGCTCTCCATGCGTGCCACAAATGGGAACTTAGTCGAGCTAGGGGGCCTCCTGGATCCGAATATGTTCATGACGGTCTTCCAGCGCTTGGGCGACATTCAAGTTGACCCCGCAGCAGCGGAACCATGCCTGGATATCGCTGGTGTCCTTTCTCTTCAACATTGGACTATTCTGGCTGTGTTCGATTCTTTTGATACCTTAAATATAGGTCGGCGGAGTTTGCGCAAGCAACGAACCTTTTCTACCAGCCATACATGACGCAACGTATGTGGCATTGCAGGCGGGCGACCCAATTCCAGGAATTTGGTATATGTCCTAGCCGTCTGGGAAATCTGGTTCTCTCGAGCGGAAACTAACTAATGACACTTATTGCTGTACTACAAGGCCTGAATTAGTCAAGTTTCCCAAGATCTGGCCCCAAACATTCCTCGTGTACAGAACAGCTGTGCATGTTCGCCGAAGATAATGCCACCAACATCGCCCAACTGCATAAGTGCTCGGGAGTTTCAGGAGGTCCGCCCTCACCAAAATGCCGTCACACCGTCTTCTCTCCGGATGATTTAAGGAAGCTGCTGTCCAAGAATCGTTGGAATCCATGGGTCTGTACCGCCTGGGACGTGTCAAAATGGGCGAATTACTCGACTGGGAAGTCTCCCCCATCTAATACACTTCTCCTAGGTCAGCCCTCGCGCCGCTACGTCGCCATTTCGCACGTGTGGAGTGACGGGACGGGTGTAGGCATCAACAGCCCCGGAAATGTCAACTCTTGTCTCGCTGCGTACTTTGCAAGAATTGCCGTCCGATTGGGTTGCAGCGGCGTTTGGTGGGACTCGATATGCGTCCTCAGCGGCAGAGAAGAAAACGGAGAGCCATGGATCGTATGCTGGACAACTACGCCAATGCCACCTACACGGTTATCCACGATTTATCGCTAGTAAACTTGGAATGGACAGACGACGGCACCCCAGCTATTGCGCTGACTCTTTCCTCGTGGTATACGCGAGGCTGGACAGCCACGGAGCTCTTCTCGACTAGACAAGCCAAGGGAAGTGTCAAGGTCCTGTTCAAAGATCCCAATCTGAACAACACCGAGCCGCTGATTAAGGATCTGGACACCGAGGTTTTAATACCCCCTGAAAATTATTCAGGCCTCCGTTCGGGCCGCGTCCCGAATCACGCCCATCTATCAGCGTCTACTATTGTCCGTTGTATACGGCATTCGGAAACGGAAGCGAAGATCAAGTCGTTGTCACATTTGATGCGCATCTTGAGGCCCCGAACAACGTCATGGACAAAAGACCGTATAATCCTGGCAGCTCTCTTATGCCTCCCGTCAGATGATGTTGATACATCTCGCACAATTTCTCAGCTAACCACGGATATTCTGCGACAACTCCGTACTTTTCCTGCGAGCTACCTCTTCCATAGCGAAGCCCCAATATCACCTTTTGGTGCCTTCTCTTGGTGCCCACCATCACTGTTCGATCTTGGAAAGATAGCAAGCCTGACAGCTGCTTACGTCGACGCTGACAGCTATAACACGGGTTTTCAAGCAGTGGAGTGTTTGAAATTTGGCGTCCTCCGATGTTTTTTCGATGCATTTTCTCTGTCAGACGCCCGAGATTCCATCGGGATTATGCCTTATGCGTCTCATCCTTCTGTAATCACCAAGATCAAGGTCGCGTTAACCACACCCTCCAACTGTGTGCTGCTTCGGACTTGGGACCGGACAACAGGCGGGGAGCAGACGATCAATATGTGGATCTTGGCTCATAGGGTGCCCCGGCCAACCAGCCACCCGTTGCTCCGTACTGAAATCGAGAAATACGAGCTGAAGGTAGGGCTTTTCCTTCGCTGGGTTGGCTGCGTCATCTGTAGAAAGCCGAGATATAGCAAGTCTTCCTTGGGCACCACTTGCTTTTTTGGTCTGGACGTTGATGAACGGGGAATACCTTTTCGGACGATCTCTCCATCCATTTAAAGGTTGCTCGATCGCGCGTGTAGATTGTTTCGAATAGCTTTCAGGGTGGATGTTCGCTACGGCACAGAAGTAAGACCACGACTAGTAGGAGTGCTACGTTCCATTGGGAGACAATTCGGAGACGCAGTGAAGTCAATCCAACCGCTTTCACATGATACTGCAGCCCGCCCTAGCCTAGCCCAATAACGGTCGGCCCAGCCAGAGTCCGCCTTAGGACTCCCATCATGCCAGCTAGGTCCATAGGCACGCACCTCGATACGAGCCATAGCTTCGTACAAATAGTCTGAGTCAACTTTGTTCTGACACAGTGCAGAAGCATGTATGCCACATACTGAGTCATGCTTGCTATCGAGACGAACAATGTGTAGAGATTGCTCTGTGTGTGGGGCTTGATGATGTAATCTCACAGAAGCTCTGGAGGGAAAACAAAGAGCATATAAAACAGATAGCACATTGTTGGGTCTTCTTTATATGTTATTGCTCAAAAGTATGGAATCAATGATATCGAATTAATGATTTTGATGCAATGGAACATTTGCAACGGAATATTGAGATGAACTTCCTCACAGAGATATATAGTGGACTGGTCCCCATTACCATAGCCAATGCAACTCGAGCCTAACTGTTTGTCTTCCAACCAATCCTCGGGGCCCCAGTAGAAAAGAATTGATAATGGAGATAACTTCTGCTCATGTCAACAAAATTGATGACATACTGCTCAGAAGAAGCTGCATGTGGCTTAAGAGCCGCCAATGGAACTCGTAATCCTCGTATACCACGATTGAGGAAGCCAAGCTGTCGAGACTCGGATAACCGCTAGGACGGAAGCTCAGTAATGCTTGCTCAATCGAAAGCCCTGGAGTTCGCAATTCAAAACCTGTTCAATGTTGGTCATCTCTATTACCGCTTATCTTTCGCGTACGGCGTTGCAACCCTCGCTCTCGATGTCTGTTCAACATTCAGTGGGTTCTTCGGTGCTGCTGGTGTAAAGCCACTGTTCAAGCATGTAGCCTGTTGCAGCAAGGGATGTATCCAGCTAGGCAATGAGTCGACAACAGTATGTGGACCTTGTGATGACGCCATCATTCTCAGCCATGAACGTTGCCATCATCGTCTCTGCTTGGGGTCCTTCGAATGAAACCCATACTCATTGTCTTCTCAGTATCCTTCTGAGTCCTATTCTAGATCGACCAAGCCAAGCCGTTTGACGGTTTTCCCTTCTCTTTGTAGGTCTCCATTGGTTCTTCAGCCCATCGTAAAGCCGTTAATACGTTGGCCTGCACCGTGCCTTGCTGTTATAAAGCGAACGTCGTTATCGTAGGGCTGACTTGTCTTGGCGTCTCTAGTTGCCGTCGCTGACGCACCCGCTAAAATTATTGTTGGAGGGCTAAAGTGGCTCAGAACTTTCCTGCAAAGTCCACTGTCATATTCTCCTTCACTCGCGCACGTTCAGAAGGTTGCAGGGCTTCCTTGTTTAGCATATAACTCCACATCCACTCCACTCCACTCCTCGCGACCGATTTCTATAAATCGTAACACCCAGGTCAAGCCGTAGAGCTTGGCGCTTCACTTACAAGAATACATCACCCATAGCATCTAATATTCGAGAACGCACAACAAGGCACGAAGAGACTTCTCCACTGACATAGGAGCCTCGGGATCCACCCCCTCTCCCTCCAGAGGATGCCCCACCAGATCTCGCCTCCAACGGTTCCTGCAATGCTTGCCAAATCCGCTGTGCCCTCGGATGTCCCTCCTACCCAAGAGGAGGTTTCCTCACTCCTCGATACCATATTCTCAGCCAAAACATCACAAGCATCCGTGGATGCTGCGTACGCGCTCTGCAATTTACTATTGAATTCAATCGGCGTACGGGGTCTTTCCGTCTACGGTATACTCGATGCGATTAAGAAGGGCGCCACAGACAAGAAGGTTGGAGCGAAGCGTGAAAGCGCGATGAACCTTTTGGGTGCCCTTTTCGAGCGGTTTCCACCTGCGCAGCCTATAAGCGAAGTGGTCTTCATGATTCAAGATGGCGCCGTTATTGCGCTGGCCTTGGACGCGCTGGCGGACAAGGGAACGCAGGTCAGGGAGTCGGCGCAGTATGCTCTCGAAGCGTTATTCACGAATTTAAGCCCGGAAAGCATGGTCGCGGCGCTTCTACCTGGGCTTCAGCGATACTTGGGGAAAAGGTCGGGTAAATGGCAAGGCACAGTCGGCGCATTCGAATTCATTGGAAGGATGGCCGACAAAGCGAAGATGGGCATGGGTTCAAAAGAAGAGGAGCGACAGAAAGATCTTCTGAGGGAATCTATGGGAAAGAAGCTGGCAGGTCTGATACCTGTAGTCGAAGCTGGCATGCATGACCTGAAGGTCGAGGTACGTCTGTTGTGATTGGGATTGAGTGCGCACAGCTGACGGAGCGCAGGTTGGCAAACAAGCCTTGAAGACGATGACTTCTCTCACAACCCTCCTGTCTAACGACGATGTTGCACCGCGAATACCTCTCTTAATCAAGACTATGGAGAAACCATCGACCGAAACGCTACAAAAGGCGATTCATGCGCTATCTCAGACTACATTCGTCGCCATTGTGACTGCTCCAGTCCTTGCACTACTGACACCTCTGCTTGAACGATCTCTCAACACGCCTACAACCTCACAAGAAGTACTAAGACAAACCGTGGTAGTCGTCGAGAACTTGACGAAGCTTGTACACGATCCTGTGGAAGCGCGATCTTTCCTCCCAAAATTGAAGCCAGGTGTTCAGGGCGTCAAAGATCGGGCATCCCTACCGGAGGTCCGTGATCTCGCAACGAATTCGCTCGATGTTATCAAGAAAGCAATGGGAGATGACGATGGAAATCTTGCCAGTGGCCGAATCGCTCCTACGACAGCAGAAGACGTCGAGCGAGTACTCGATAAGGAGATCAAATTGCACGGAGGCTTGGCTGGCCAACCAGGTGATGGCCCATTGTGGACTCTGACAAGAGAATACGTCTCCGAAATGGTTAAGGAGGACGTCAACTTGCGCGAGATCTCGCGCGTCGGCCTATGTTCTGGGCGCTATTTGAAGCAGCTGCTCAAGGAGGACCTATCAGATGCGGTCGCCAGCGCTCTGCAACAGCATTTCGTTGAAGAAGACCACCGCAAATATGGCCAGCCTATCAAAGTGGACTCTGGGGAAGTCGAGATTGTGAATACAGATTTCTCGCTGGCATATGGTGGTATGCTTCTTCTTTCGCATACCAATATTACACTACACAAAGGCCACCGTTACGGGTTGTGTGGAAGAAACGGCGCAGGGAAGTCTACGCTTATGCGAAGCATTGCCGAAGGCAAGCTCGAAGGCTTTCCTAGTAAGGACGAGCTTAAAACATGCTTCGTCGAGCATAATCAAGGCGAAGATGCCGATCTCAGCATCCTAGAGTTTATCTCCAAAGACCCTGAGCTTGCCGCATCCGGAAGGGACCGTATTTCGGAAGTCCTCAGCGAAGTCGGCTTCACCGCTGGTCCAGGAGGCCGACAAGAGGAGAAAGTTGGTTCGTTGTCTGGCGGTTGGAAAATGAAGCTTGCCTTGGCCCGTGCGATGCTTATGGGTGCTGATGTTCTGCTACTGGACGAACCGACTAACCATCTCGATGTTGGCAACGTCAAGTGGCTCGAGGAGTACTTGAAGAGTCATACCGAGATTACGAGTCTCATCGTGAGCCACGACTCAGGCTTTCTTGACGCTGTCTGCACGGATATTTATCACTATGAATTGAAGAAGCTTGTTTGTTATCCTGGTAATCTTGCAGCGTAAGTCGGATCTGCGGAGAATCAAGTGACCACTGCTAACAAACAACGCAGCTTCGTGAAGGAGAAGCCCGAGGCCAGCAGCTACTACACTCTCTCAAATTCGAACGCTAAATTCAAATTCCCAAGTCCAGGATTACTCACCGGTGTTAAGTCCACGACCCGAGCTATTATACGCATGACGAATTGTACCTATACCTATCCTGGAGCCTCGAAACCGTCGCTGAAGGATGTTACATGTGCACTGACTCTCTCCTCTCGAACGGCAATCATCGGCGCTAATGGAGCCGGCAAGTCTACCCTGATCAAGCTGCTGACTGGTGAGACAATACCCCAGGAAGGCAGAGTAGAAAAGCATCCGAATCTTCGTATTGGATATATCAAGCAACACGCGCTCGAGCACGTCGAAATGCACATGGAGAAGACGCCAAATCAGTACCTCCAATGGCGGTATGCGAACGGCGACGACCGAGAAGTGCTGATGAAGCAGACACGTGTGCTCACACCCGAAGACAAAGCGCAGATGGAGAAGATGGTGGATCTCGGAGACGGCAAAGGCGGTCGACGGATTGAAAACTTGATGGGAAGACAGAAGTACAAGAAGTCTTTCCAATACGAAGTGTAAGTGGCTCCCAGTATATTGAGAGGTGTATGCTAATCGGATACAGTAAATGGATGAACATGCTACCTAAGCATAACAATCAGATTTCGCGGGAGACATTGCTCGAACTCGGTTTTGACAAGCTCGTGCAAGAGTTCGACGATCACGAAGCTTCCAGAGAAGGCCTTGGCTTCCGAGAACTTCAGCCGTCAGTCATCTCCAAGCACTTCTTAGACCTTGGTCTCGATGAGGAAATCGCCAATCACAACGAGATCTCCGGCCTCTCAGGCGGCCAGAAAGTCAAAGTTGTGCTGGCGGGTGCCCTGTGGAATAATCCTCATCTTCTTGTTCTTGATGAACCAACCAATTTTCTGGATCGAGACTCGCTCGGTGGTCTCGCCGTGGCCATCCAAGAATACAAGGGCGGTGTTGTTATGATCTCCCACAACGAAGAATTTGTGGGCGCACTATGCCCAGAGCAGTGGCGCGTTGCCGACGGGCGAGTGACACACAAAGGCCATTTGGCTGTATCGTTAGATCGCTTCGAGGACAGTCGACCGGGCAGCAGTGCCGTGAGCAGCAGTGCCGTGTCGAGCGCAACAGCCTCAGCAGTCAACTCCGGTGCGGAAGACGGAGATATGAAGTTCAAGTCGAAGAAGAAAAAGAAGATGACGCGAGCGCAGGTGAAGGAGAGAGAAGTCAGGAGACGACTGAGGTATATTGAGTGGCTGAACAGCCCTAAGGTAAGCTCCAGACAGCGACTGCAACTCGCACGCGGTTGCTGACACTATTGCGTTAGGGTACTCCTCAGCCACCTAATTCGGATGACGAAGCTTAATGGTGTGGCTTCACCCTACGACATATATGCACGTATAGAGCCTCTTCCATGGCGCCGGCGTTCGGTAGAAGGTTATCGTAGAGAAGACACGCACGTATGAAACGTTCCGGGCGTTATAGACGATGCATTAAACGTAAGGTAGAAGGACCAACTCCATAGATTTCTTTATGAAAAGATATATCTCGACTAACGAGTACTAATGCTACGTTTCGCAAACCCAAGATTCGGGGCCTTCGAAAATGGAAGATGATCTCCTGCGCATCTTGGATCAAAAACTACGTGTTAGCCCACAGGGCTTGGTAGTATACTACTCATCTCCATCATTAAAGTACTTGAACGTAGATCTTGCCCCATGAGTCAGACACGGATACCTGCATATGCCGAAGGTTATCAACCCCACCTTCTGGCAGGATTCCTAATCCACATCACTCGTCTAAAAAAGCAATTACTCCTGCATGGCCACTCGAAGGTCCAGAAGGTCCGGCGAAGCATAGAACTCCCTGGTCGCTGCACAGCCGATCTGCTCACCTTTAGGCGTAAGGTAGTTCCAGTTGTAGAGCTTACAGACGTGCCCTATTACTAGCAACAAGAATAGACAAGAGCCACGATCGAAGAGTGTGCCAACGGTTAGTGCATCTCCATATCGCTCCGTCGTTGGAAAATGCAGTTTGCCATTCGCTCCATCTTATCGCTGCATCACCTGCATAAGCCTCGCGAAGATCCAATGCATTGCAAGGATGTAGCGCTTAAGGATGCCACGAGCTTAAGCTTGGTCCAGATAGATCCTTCGTCACTTGGCAGCGACTCTTCGTTGAACGTCCAGCATGTCATCGGCGATGTCAGCATTGTGCAGCCAAAGGGTGCTCCACTATGCTCTCGCCTACCAGGGTTGTACAAATTCGGTATATCTTGCTACCCTTCACTTGAACTTCATTTTCGTATTTCAGGAGCCAAGCTCGCCCTCTCTTATCATGATTCTCTTCAATTTGGCAACAAGCCTATCCTTTTAAACACAGCAGCTGCGACCCTACAACTCCAGCCCAGATAACTCTCTCCATCTGTTGCACCACTTTTTCCTGTTCTACTCAGCATATATCGCCGATCAGCTACCATGGACGTCAAAGAGAAACCCGCCCTCACCCTCAATCACACCACCTCCGAACCTCTCACCTCTCCCACAATGTCCACCACCATCGACGCCGACGCTCTGGCTCTCGCAACAATGGGCTACACCCCCGCCCTCCCCCGCTCACACACCATCCTTTCCGTTCTCGGCCTTGGCTTCTCCCTCACCAACAGCTGGTTCGCCATCAGCGTCGCTCTAATCACAGGCATAAACTCGGGTGGGCCAGTTTTGCTGATCTACGGCATCATCCTCATATTCTTGATTAGTTTATGTGTCGGCATCTCACTTTCTGAGCTAGCGAGTGCATATCCAAATGCGGGCGGGCAGTACTTCTGGGCTAGTGAGTTGAGCTCGGGGGGTGGTGGTGCTGGTGAAGGGTGGAAGCGAAGAGACTGGGGCAAGGGAGTGAGCTACGTGACAGGGTGGTGTGCCTGGGCTGGCAGTATCTTTACGAGTGCGAGCGTGGCGCTGGCGGTGGCAAGTGCAGGAGTGGGATGCTGGCAGCTTGGACATCCGGAATTGTGAGTCTCTTTATCTCGTCACTTCACACTTTCCTTTCGTTTGGGGCATTCGAGCCATACGGTTGTGGCTCAATGTCATAAGTGACTTGCTTATGTCCCATGATACATCCAGCGTTATTCAGCCCAAACACGTTGTCGGTGCATACCAAGTCGTCAATGCCTTTTGCTTCCTGTTCAATTGCTATGGCAAGATCCTGCCTGCGATGGGGCATGCCGCGTTATGGACGTCTCTGATCTCGTTCTTCATCATCCTGATAGCCGTGCCGGCAAAAGCAGAGACGCACCAGAACGCCAGATTCGTGTTTGCAACATTCTATAACAATACAGGCTGGACAAGCAATGGCATCGGTACGTCTTCCCCTTTTTTTTCTGCGTCACACTGCACGCTATACTTTAAGTACCCTTTTACTTATCAGAAATGTAAAAAAGCGTTCATAGTCGGTCTCATCAACGCCAACTACTCCTTCGCCTGCCTCGACTGCGCCACCCACCTCGCCGAAGAAGTCCCCAACCCCGCCCGCACCATCCCCATCGCCATCCTCGGCACCGTCTTCATCGGCTTCCTCACCGCCTGGCCCTTCAGCATCGCCATCTTCTTCTCCATCGCCGACCTCAAGACCCTCCTCGGCACCTCCACCCTCGTCCCAATCCTAGAGCTCTTCCATCAAGCGCTAAGCAGTACCGCCGGGGCGATTGTGCTCGAGGCGCTGATCATGGCGACGGGGGTGGGGTGTTTGGTGAGCAGCCACACGTGGCAGAGCAGGCTCTGTTGGAGCTTTGCGCGGGATCGAGGCGTGCCGTTTGGTTCTTACCTAGGCCATGTCAACAAGCAGCTCGACGTACCACTCAGGGCGCATGTGCTTAGCTGCGCCATCGTTGCTGCCCTGGGTTGTCTGTATCTGGGGAGCTATACTGCTTTCAACAGGTATGTCCTCTCCTCTGCACTACATATAACAACCGGAAACCCTGTCACCTCATACGCGAGGTATTCGCTGAGTCCGCGTGATATAGTATGGTCACAGCATGCATCGTCCTCCTCTACATCTCCTACGCCATCCCCGTCACCTGCCTCCTCATCCGCGGCCGCGACAGCATACCGCACGGCTTTTTCTGGCTCGGCAAGTTCGGGCTCTTTGCGAATATCGTCTTGCTGCTATGGACGCTGTTCACGCTGGTCATGTATAGCTTCCCTGTCGTAATGCCCGTGCTGCCTGGGAGTGAGTTCCCTTTTCCCTTTCTCTTTGCCCATTTCCGATGGAGAGTGTTAATGGCGGCAAAGACATGAACTACATCTCCGCCGTCTACGGCATCGTCATCCTCATCGTCACGCTCGACTGGTTCATCCGCGGAAGGAGGGAGTACCGTGGCGCGAGCACGCGGCGGGAGGAGATGGAGTATAAACATGGCATGGGCATGGGCATGGGGGGGGAGGAGATCATTAAGTACTGAGCTATGGGACTGCGGGGTTGGGAGTCAAGAGGGGGTGGAAGCGACCTGATGTTAGTGAAAGAGATAGGAGAGTTGGGAGCTGGGTAGGTGGATAGGTAGGGGATTGCATACATTAGGGTGGGCATGTATCTTACCTTGAGCCGGGCATATCTGTGGATTAGCGAAGGGGGAAAAAGGCTTAAGTTGGCTGCTCTGAAAAGCTTTGCTCACTCTTCCTCAGATTCTTGGTCTCGCCTTCCTCCCTCTCTCCAATTTTCTACTCCTCGCCCTACCACCTGTATTTCCACCTCAAGGTCCAAAGCCTCCACATCATTCCTCACTAGACACGAATCACAGAGATCAGCAATGAACAATGATTATCCTCACGATTCCTACACATCTCAAAGATACCTGCGCTCAAGGCCCTCACTCAAGGCTCAGGTATCGACACACGTCCTGCGAATTGAGTGGAGTGCCGAATTCCGCTTTTTTCTCATTCAGCCAAAGGTTGTATATACATCATACATCAGAAGCAGAAAAGCGGTTGATGGCACTTCTAATGCCAGCCCAGATAGCGTGCAGGCTCTGTCCCGGTGCGATTGATGGGATGGCTGTGTTCTGGCTGGGGGGTTCTGTGGGATGAGAAGGGGGGGGGAAAGGGGCCTGGTGATGATTGAGAACTGTGCGGTGGGTTTGGTAGTTGAAAGGACAGGGGCGTGCAGCTGTTGGGATGTAGATAATGGAGTACTTGTTGACGGATTAATGGATGGCTGTTGGGGGAGATGGGGGTTGAGACTGGTATGTACGGAGAGCGGTATTTTCTATTGACTGCTGAGCCATCTTCCATCATGGCTTAGGAAAGCTTCAATATTTAGTTCCGCTGCTCTCTGCTCCTACCCTTTCGCTCATGCTCAAAATCCTAGTGAACTCGCACATTAGTCATGTTCCCCCTTCCTCTTCGTGAAATGAGTACATACCAGTCTCAGCGTTCCCCTCGCCCATACTCCTACTCCCACTACTTCCGCTCTGTATAGCCCCTAGCATACCATCCGTATACGCAGCACCGCTCCATTTCTGATGCGTCAGGACGTCGACCCCAAGCTCCTTCTCGCGTGCCTGCACGAGGTTCACGTACGCCAGCATGCCGTCTCTGGCGTAGGCGCGAGAGAGGGCGGCGGTTATGAGGGCGGAGGAGTGCAGGCCGGCGAGGGAGATGAGCTGCAAGACGAAGCTGCGAGGTTTAGCGATATCTAGCGGGAGTGAGTGGGGAAACGGCGAACCCGTGCTTTGCTAGGTCCCAGATGAAGGATTTGAGAGAGGCCTCGTCGAAGCCTTGGCCCATCCAGTTGAAGGATGGGCTGAGGTTGTAGACGAGCTGCTTGCCGGGGTACGCGGTCCGGATCTCGGCGGCAAAGCCAGCGGCTTTTTCGACACTGGGGTCGCCTGTCTCGAGCCAGAGAAGGTCGGCGTAGGGGGCGAACTCGATGGCTCGCTTGGTGGCTGCTGGTAAGCCGGCGCGGTAGTGGTAGAAGCCTTCTCTTGTTCGGGGGAGATCCCAGCTGAAGAATACGGGCGTGTCGCAGTATTGATTCGCTAGGATTCTTCGCCGGGATACAGGCATGTTGCGGTCAGCCTTTACTTGGGCAGTGTATTCGTCTATCTTAGCCCGGTCGACACCTTTGGCTTGGAGATGTTGCACAGCGGCTACACCAAATCACCCCATATCAGCGTCGTCGATCAGAGAGGTGGCACAGCCGTGTGAACCGTACCTTCATCGAACGTCACAAGCTCATGCTTCTTTACCCATTCAGCTTCATACCTGTCAATCTCAGCGCCTGTTGCCCCCTCAAACTCCATCACTTGCAGCGTCTCAGCCAGCGGCTCAACGTCCTCTGTCACACCAAGGATATATTCATGATCACGAACGTCGATTGCGCTGCTGATCAGCTTTCCAGATTCGGAGTCTGTCCTGGCGATGACAAGATTCTCGCAGCCCATCATGTCCCACTGGAATCTTGCGGCTACCAATCGGTTGATGTGCTCACCCACAGGCACAAGGACTTTTCCTGCCAAGTGACCGCATTTCTTGCCGCCATGTAGTTGATCTTCGAAGTGGACGGCCGCAGCGCCATTCTCTGCGAAGAGCTTGGCAAGCTTCAGCACTGCAGAGAGTCCGCCATGCCTGCAGAAACGCTTAGCCACACCATTCGGGTTCCTAAGTAATGTATGCTTTACCCAGTGTCGCCGTCGGCTATGATCGGTCTCAAATAATCGATGTATTTTGTCGTTTTCCTCTCTTCAGCGCTCAACTTCCTTCTCGCATCCCAATGCTTCCTGTCATGCAATTGTTGCGCTTTGAACAGCCTCTGCACCTGGTTGGGCACGGTATTGTACGGATAGTCTCCGAAGTCCGCAGAGACTTCATTGGTGGAGGTCAACAACGAAGAGCAGGCCCACCCAGAAATGTAAAGAACCTCTTGGTTTTCGGCTTGCTGTGTCATTTGCACGGGGTCAATCGCGCCCACTGCTCCGATTTCAGTCCTCGTCCCATGACGCTCACGGTGGGCTACACACTGGTATGCACAGGTTGCCCTGCCGCAGACCTCTCTTTGAGGAGGTTAAAGAGCTTTCTCGCCATCAATGAGCTTTGATACGTCTGCTGCAGCGAACCTCGCTTGCTGACAACATTTTGTGCCGAGTATGGCCGTTTGATTCCCTCGAAACGAGGTGTCTTCCACCATTCCTCGACATCATGGATCTGTTGCTCGAAGAGAGCGTCTTCGGCCTGTCCTACTTTCCTTTCTACGGGCAGTAGTTGATATGCATCTGCTGGTAGCGAAGCTGATAATGGTGGTATCACTTTCGGAAGGCTGCCCGACATAAATCTCAACGTCAAGTGAGGCTTATTTTGAGCAGCAACTTTCGCACAGCCCCGCGTAGTCGTATTTAAGATGGTCAAACGAAACATATTGGCCCACATAGAAGACGGAATCGAAGAGCGGAAAGGATTGCTTATTATATGGAACGATTACTGATTACTCACCCGGGATGCGGCTTCGGGCGAGGGATGCTGCTCGCTGGTTCTCCAAAAGAATCAATATTTCCGATTGCTTCCATGACTATTGCCTGGCTGTCGACAGGATTGATCGAAGAGGCTCATGATAATGAGTCCGAACAATCCTCCCTGCACCAACGGATTTTGGGCTTATAACCGGGACCTCGGCATGACGTAGGTATGTACCATTTTGCTCGGCCACAAGGAGCATCTACTCAAGACTCCACCAACGACAGCTTGCCAGGTTCAAAACCGCGGGTGCTGTCTGGTCGTATAGGAGGTTTGAAGATTCTTCTGAACCTCTTCAAAAGCTATCCGCAAAGTGGTGTACGATTGCAGTTATAGTGACCCCACAATCGCGATTATGATTGCGAACTCGAGGGCCGCCTTTCGAGCTGCGAGATGCGTCAAGGTCTGTCGATGCCGCTTAAATTTGCCAATCAGTCTATTCACGATGCCACTATAGTATGCTGCGAACGAGCCCATACTTACGATCCCCTTGCGATCTTATTCTTCCGCCGCCGAGCCGGATCTGAAGGCAACTTTACGAGAAATCATCCCGGAGAAGCGTGAGCTGCTGAAGAAGGTCAAGAGCTATGCCAGTACGCCAACTGGCTCAGTCAAAGTGGAGAACACGCTCGGTGGTATGAGGTAGCATCTTGCAAGCACCCGTTACTCAGTCGTGGCGGCTGATGTCAGGTCAGAGGACTCACGGCCATGATATGGGAAGGTTCAGTCCTCGATGCCGACGAGGGAATTCGCTTCCACGGACACAGCATCGCCGATTGCCAGAGACTCCTGCCCAAAGGCACCAGCGGCACTGAGATGCTTCCAGAAGCCATGTTTTGGCTCCTCCTGACAGGGCAAATCCCATCGACATTGCAAGTCCGCGCCCTGTCTCGCGAACTGGCCGAGAAATCTACCTTGCCCAACTTTGTGGAACACATGCTCGACAGCTTTCCCAAAGACCTACACCCAATGACCCAATTCGCCTGTGCAGTTTCCACCCTCAATCACAGCAGTGCATTCGCAAAGGCCTACGAAAAAGGCATAAATAAAGCCGACTACTGGGAGCCCACCTTCGACGACTCCATCTCCCTCCTCGCAAAGCTCCCCACCATCGCCGCCAAAATCTACCAGAACAGCTACAAAGGCGGAGGCTCGCTCCCCGCCGCCGTTGACCCGAATCAAGACTGGTCCTACAATTTCGCAGCCATGCTAGGCAAAGGCGGGTCCAAGAATGAAAACTTCCAGGATCTCCTTCGCCTCTACCTCGCTCTTCACGGCGACCACGAAGGCGGCAATGTCTCAGCACACGCCACACACCTCGTTGGCTCTGCACTCAGCGACCCCTTCCTTTCATACAGCGCCGGTCTCCAAGGCCTAGCAGGTCCGCTACACGGCCTCGCAGCTCAGGAAGTCCTCCGCTGGGTTCTGCAAATGCAGGAAACCATCGGAACCGACTTCTCAGACCAGGACGTGCGCGACTACATCTGGTCGACCTTGCGTTCCGGCCGCGTCATCCCCGGCTACGGCCACGGCGTCCTACGAAAACCAGATCCGCGCTTCAGAGCCCTCATTGACTTCGCTTCTGCACGCCCGGAAATCGCGTCGAACCCGCTTTTCCAGCTCGTGAAGCGGAACAGCGAGATCGCGCCGGAGGTGCTGAAGGAGCATGGGAAGACGAAGAATCCGTATCCGAATGTTGATAGCAGTTCGGGTGTGCTATTTCACCATTATGGCTTTCATGAGACGTTATACTATACAGCTACTTTTGGGGTAAGTAGAGGTTTGGGACCTTTAGCGCAGTTAGTATGGGACAGAGCGTTGGGGCTGCCGATTGAAAGGCCGAAGAGTATCGATCTCAAGGGGCTGCTGGCGAAGGCGCAGAGCTCTCAGTAGAGCTGAATTTAAAAAGTGTCTATACAGGAACCAGTTGCCCTCAGCCGATTATATTGAATGAACGTCGTATACGGAAGATCCTTCTTTCTAACCGCCCCTTACATATGTTGGGATCGCACAATGGATATCTCGAGTAAGTGCCATGAAGCATGAAGCAGCTTCTCATCTTGTGACCTAGCACACACCAGTCCCTTCCAAACCTCCCTGAAGAGGTTAGTCGCACCAGCGGAGAACGCTATGCCTCGCCTGCGATATTCCAGATATAAAACATCTATGATAGCGGGCAAATGTCAAGACCGACGGCCGCAGTACCACATACAATCTTTTTTCCAATAGGATCTCATTCAAACTGTACCAGGATACACTTCTTGTATATCTCGATATTGCCCTCTCTCAGCCTAGCTCTTCCAACGACGAAAAGTGGCGGAATCCCCTTCAGAATCCTGGGTCCAGAGCCCGAAATCCACGACGCGGCAAAACGTTTCTCTGCATAGACGTACAGCCCTTACCTCCGATACCAAATCTTAGATCCCACCATCCTTTCCTCCCCCCTCGACCATCCCACAGCTCTCAATAGGCAGTAGCAAACCCCCTCAGCTCCCCCCCTCCAACCCCGTCATCCCTACAAACTTCCCTCCCCCACAAGCAACCCCCTTCCCCACAAAGACACCTCCCCCTCCTCCCCCCCCTCCAATACCCCCCTCCATAATCCACCGTGACCTCCTCTCCGCACCTCACCTCCCTAACCGCCACCAGCATAACCCTCCACCTGCGCCCCACAACCATGTTTTCAAACCTACAGTTCGGGCTACAGCTATGGTTCACAAAGCGAGTCCAATTCCCCTTCCTCTGCGCACAGATCTGCGCGATCCCCCCACCACCAGGTAAAGCAAGAGCGACGCTATAGGTGGATGGATACAGGGTAGAGTGGTAAGGGAGGATCTCGCCTACATACTCGTCTAGGATTGCTACGGGAGGGAGATTTTGTAAGGTACGTACGCCCCAGCTTTTGGGGCCGTAGTGGTGGAGGTGGATGGGTGGGTGGAGGATGGAGGAGGAGGTGAAGGTGTGGCATTTGCAGGTTGGGAGGCGGCACAGGTGGCAGGGGGGGTCGGTGGGGAGGCGGGTCGTTGGGTCCGAGGGGTAGGGGAGGGGGAGGGGCCAGTGTGGGGGGCGGGGGTAGGGGTAGAAGGAGGTGGGGGAGAAGGCGTTTTGGGTTAGGAGGGTGTAGGTGGGGTTGTTCAGCGGTGGAGGGAGGCTGGTATTGGGTGCTGGGACGGAGGGAGTCTTGGGCAGGCCAGGACTTTTGGTAAGAAGTTGGGGATTGAGTGTGTTGGTGGAGAGGGCGGTGAAGAGGACGGCCCAGAAGGTTGGCGAGAGCGCTTTTTGAGATGGTTGTAGGGTTCTCAGGTCTTTGGCCAGGCGGGTAATCACATTGGGGTTTCCCAAGAAGATTCGTTCTGATCTGGAGCCCCTTCGCTGCTTCGGTTTTCGTATGCCAGCACACGCCAGCCGGAAAATCTGACATTTTTTGCCTGGATTGAGCGTGCTTTCCGAGCTGCTGGGATAAGCCATCCGCAAAGTATACAATGGGGAAGACTTATGTCCTGCATGCAGGACAGAAACATACGTGCAAGCAAGATGAGAAGGTACCTAGCTCAAAGGCAGACAAAGTCTGAGTCAAACTTCAAGAGCGCACAGCAGCGAGGCTATGACCCACCGAACAGTATCAGTGATTGAATACATTGTTGACAGTCAGGTTCCGTTTAGCCAGAAAGTTCAGGAACCGTCACAAAGAAAGATAGACTATACATTGTTACTCATAGACAGTCAAGCATTGAACAAAGTGGGGCGAATAAAGACTAGGAGTATCAAAGAGAATGTCCTTGTACTCGAGAATTCGATGAAACCCGCCATGGTGGAGATTCCCGAGATCTGCACTATGCGCTGACAGGGTGTTGATTTCAAGGGCCTGCTATGCTGCCATGTAGGCAAAACTCGCTTCGTTTAGCAATCTTGAAATTTGTATCGAAACGTTGGTGAACAATTGGTCAACCAGTGACGGTCCACCGTGAAACCGGCAAAATGTCGAAGTGTGTCGGTCAAAGAATCGAAGGATCCAGTTTGAGCAGTAAGAGAAGGGCTTCCGTGAAATAACCAAGTAAATCTAGCACTCACTGGTGCAGGCGCAAGGGGTAGAGCCAGAGAACAATAGCACTGCAGAATTCTCGCTAGGGATAATATCGCGGTACATCATTCATCGCGGCGACAGTGTGTTCTCTGACCACCAGCTCATCCCATCCGGCGGTAAGAACTGTCCTTGGGATACCCATAAGCCGTGGCATGGTCCACGTGGTTTAAGAAGACTTGGTCTGCAATCAGGCAGTGTATTCTTTAGCCGTGGAGTGGGCATTAAGATAGTCCGCCATTTATTCCCCACGTTGTTCACTCTGCAATGTCCTGGACCGCATGCGTGAGTAGGCGAACTCAGAGACCGACCCAAGTCTGCATGCTGTTCGGGCAATGCCTATCGATTATTACAAGACATGGTCTGTGAGAACTTTGGCTTCTTAATTAGCAAGGCTGTCGAACGCTCCCCGGTCAATGAGGTCTGGAGCCGGGATGTCTGATATTTCTCGCTCTATTGCCATGGATCCCCGTATTCCAAATTCGTAATGCAGTGGAGCTAGGAGGGCAGCGGGACTTCATTCGTAACACTGAAGGTAAGGCCGGAAGAAGGGTGGAAGCCTTGATAAGTCAGATCTCTGGACCATGTAGCTGAAAAATCTATCTTTGACCAAATCATACCGGGATTAGACATCTTCTCAATCTTCGGAGCTTATCGTAGGCCGCTGTTCAACGGGCATCACAACTACTCATTCCGAACGGCATCGAATCTTTTCTTTGCACCCGTATGTTCCGCATCCTGACTCTCCGGATGGGCTGATTGCGTCGTAGCGTTTTGATTGCCGAGGAAAGGCTCAAGCGCAGATGATCGTTCCAGCCTTTGACGCTAAAACAATTGTCAGCTGCCAAGGCACGTATCACGAAGCAGGGACTCCCAACACACATGTTGGTAGCTCGATGACCTATGATGTTTTGATATGAGCCAGTGAGCGATATCAGGCCGTCCCTGCAGTAACGAGTCTTGCTCTTCCATAGCCTCGCGGGCTTTCGCGACATCCTCGCTTGAAAGGTCCCTCCATGGTAGTTCGGGTGCAAAGAATTCTTTGCAAATGTTACTTGCAACTCGCTGAGAAGGTGTCATTCACACAGCATCGGCCGGCTCAACGCTTGGACTATGTGCTGACCTGCATTTCTTGCCACCGGCGCATATGCTGAATGCCGCTCAACCCAAGGATACTTCGGATTTGCTCCGTCGTTGTTCGTCCGCTCACTCCCGAAAGTTGTTCGTGTTGTGGCATTCTCCAGGCTACCCTAGGCTTCAAGGGCAGCTGTATCGGCTCTCGGCGTCAAAGCTCGCAGGTGCCAGTTATGTACAAGATGTTGGCCAAGGGCTGGCTACGCTTCTCGCAGAGGCAGGAGAGTATGTGGCTTCCTAGTGGTCAGGCGAGACCAAGAGATAGCGGTGACATGACTGAATATTCGGTTTGAGTGAACAAGACCTCCGGACGGTGAGGGACAGAGACATGATCAAGCAGCTGGCGAGGCTGAAATTGCAGCCTTGCACAGAGTAAGTGTATGGGTGCTACTCCTACAGTACCCCCCTAGAAACAACCAGCGCCAAGCATCCTTCGGACGTCGTTCCGCCTGCCGAGGTGCTTCATTGTCGTTTCCTCATTGCTCCTCTCGTCCATTCCGCCCTTTCCAGCTCTCAATTACCTCAGAGCCAGTCAATTGAGCGACACAATGCTGTTCCGACCCAAGTTCTTCAGTTGTGCTTCAACCACACGCCTCCTTTCAAAGCCAATCCCACCCCGATCAACCATCCCCGCTCCCTTCCTCTGCTCCCACCTATCCCGCCAACACCTCCCACCTCGAGCCTCCCCCTTCACCACAATGGCCGCCCGCCGCGCACACGACGACTACGCCCTACACCAGCCCACCGCCTCAGTAAGCGGCGGGCGAAAATACGATCCCGAAATCACGGACATGGCGAGCTACGTGCACAACTACAAGATTGACTCGGATCTAGCCGTAATCCCTCCTGCACCTCCCTCGCTCGGCTTCAATCGCTAAAGCCATCACCCATAGTTCGAGACCGCGCGCTACGTCTTCCTCGACACCATCGGATGCGGGCTCGCGGCCTTGGAGTTCAAGGAGTGCACCAAGCTGCTGGGGCCGGTGGTGGAGGGAACAGTTGTACCGAATGGGACACGAGTACCCGGGACGCCATATGTGCTTGATCCGGTCAATGGGGCTTTCAATATTGGGGCGATGATCAGGTGGCTGGATTACAACGACTGTTGGCTGGCTGCAGAATGGGGCCACCCCTCAGACAACCTAGGCGGCATACTCGCTGTTGCGGACTGGGTATCCCAAACCAACCGCGCAGGAGGTCAAGTGGGCAACGGGACAGTCCTGACGATCAAAGACGTCCTAGAAGCCATGATCAAAGCGCACGAGATCCAGGGCTGCCTTGCACTCGAAAACTCCTTCAACAAAGTCGGGCTCGACCACGTCGTCCTCGTCAAAGTCGCTACCGCGGCCGTGGTCTCGAAGATGCTCGGCCTATCCGAGAGACAGACCGCAGACGCCATCTCGCAAGCCTGGGTCGACGGGCAAAGCCTGCGCACCTACCGCCACGCCCCAAACGCCATGTCCCGCAAATCCTGGGCCGCCGGCGACGCCTGCCAACGCGCCGTGAACCTCGTGCTCAAAGTCCAGCGAGGCGAGCCCGGCGTGCCGACCGTGCTCTCGGCGCCCACATGGGGCTTCTACGACGTGCTGTTCAAAGGCCGGAAATTCGTGTTCCAGCGGCCCTACGGCAGCTATGTGATGGAGAACGTCCTCTTCAAGGTCTCCTACCCCGCCGAATTCCACTCCCAAACCGCCATCGAAGCCGCCAAGAAGGTCTACGCCGACCTCGAGGCACGCGGGAAATCCGCAGAGGACATCAAGGAGGTGACATGCCGCACGCACGAAGCCTGCATCCGCATCATCGACAAGCAGCATAAGCCGCTCGACAATTTCGCCGACCGCGACCACTGCATCCAGGTACCCCTCTCCCCCCCTCCCTCTCCGCCTCTCCTAGCTAACATCTCTCGCAGTACATGGTCGCCGTCATGCTCGTCCACAACCGCCTCCTCGCCACAGACTACACCGACGCCTCCTCAGCCGCCACCTCCCCCCTCATCGAATCCCTGCGCACTCGCATCTCCTGCATCGAAGACCCCGCCTTCACCGCCGCCTACCACAACCCGGACACGCGCTTCATCCCCAACGCGCTCACCGTCACGCTGCACGACGGCACGGTGCTCGAGGAGGTGGTGGTGGAGGCGCCGCTGGGACATAAATCGCGGAGGGGAGAGGCGAAGCCGGAGATTATGGACAAGTATAGACGGCATCTGGGGCCGCATTTTGGGGGGGGAAAAGTTGAGGAGTTGATGCGGCTGGGGGGGGATAGGGAGAGGTTGGAGGGGATGGGGGTGGATCGGTATATGGATTTGTATGTTAAGGAGAAGATGGATTGGTAGTGGGGTGGATGTCTTGATGGCGTGTCAAACTGCAGCGAATGTATTTGCATGACGACTTTGCGATGAGTATGAGAAGCAAACGCAATACGAATATATAATCAACCACATCAGGGGAGGTGGAAGGAAAATTGAGCGGTCGCTGTACGAAACGTCAACAGTAGGGGCAGAGCTGGAGATCCCGCGACGAAATAAGGCAGTCAGTGGCACATCTTCCATCCTAGCGCCCATCCCTCGAATAGTCTCTGCACATAATAGAACTGTGCATAGATTCAGTCCCGAGGTGCCTTTGCATGAGGTCTGCGAAGTCGGTCTGAGCATTGTCCTGACTGAAGGCATAGCTCTTGTCATCCAATATTTCTGGCGCTTTGGCCACTAGCAGGGAATTGGTTCATCGTCGGCTTTTGTACCGGTCACAGACTGTTGAGGAATGGGGTGCGCGGTTATCTGCTGGCGATTGCTTCGCGTGTCATGAGATCGTGCTGATTCCTCTGCGACCTAGACGCTCTGATTCAGGTTGGCAGACCCGCGACATCGTCCTTCGATTGTGGACGTCTCGTGTGATGAATGAGGTCTCGACAACTTATTTTCTTTTTTCTTGTTTTTGTAGCGAGCGACGGATACTCGTTTTGTTGGTTGCATGATGTTGCCGCGTATTCCAAGCCTTTGGTCGCAAGGCAGGATCTATAGGAGGGTGCTAGATACGAAGCAGTGATACGAGCCTCATGTATGTAGCAAGGCCATCTCGTCTCTTGTACGACGATTGTGGACGGAGATGCGAGGTCGACGTACTGGAAGCGTCGAGAGGGGACAGAGGATGATGGCAATGGCTGTAGCGGGACATCTGGGGTAGACAGGCCGGTGATCCTTGTCTTTGGCCCTGGTGAGGACCTGTGTCTCTATTTTCCTATGTTCATATCCGCCCAACGCAACGGTCTTTTATTCGCTGCGCCAAGATGTCATTGACTCTTGCCTCCGTTCTCGAATAGTCGCTGCGGAAACCAAGTGCCCCATTTCAACCAGCCACCCTTCCAGTTGCATCATCCAGATCCTTGCTCGACCGTCATGCGTGCCCGAGCTCAGACTGCCTCGGTCGATGGCGTCCATAATATACCTCACCGAGGATGCCTTGTCTTGTTGTCCCCATCGAGAGCATGCCATGATGTGAAGAGATTCGCTGTGTATCCAGTCGTTCTGGGGTCTTTGGCCCTGCGAGATGGGTTCAGCCTGACGAGCATGACGCATCATATCCCGACTGACTCGCTCAGCCTCTTGATAATCCTTCATCGCTATGAGCAGAATAGCTAAAGTCCAGCGGGTATCCAAGATTCGGCGGTCATTGAAGCCAAACATGCGACTGTATTCCTCCAGCGTATCTCGCAATTGGTGCACCTTTTTGTCCAGATCGTGGTATGTGTCGGCCGACGCAATAAAGGCTAAGCGTACATGCAAGGTCGAGCAGTGCATAGGACCCAGGATACTCGAGAAGTGATCGGCTACACCCTCCAAGGCCTTAGCGGCTACGCTATGAAGCTGAAGAGTGTGCACCAAGGCTAGCCAACCGGAAATCCTGACGACAGGGTGCTCTCTTCCAAGTACCACTTCACCAAGACTGGAGAGGTACTTCAGTATTGACAATCCGATTTCAAGCTCGCATCTTGAGCTAATATCAAGCTCGAGTACGATTGCAAACATGAAGCGCAGCAGCAGCGGATGCTCAGCCAAGAGAATGATCTTCAAATTGGCGGTGGCTGAGATCAGTATTTGTCCTGCTTCTTGGGCGTTGCCATGTTCGAACATCTCGCAAGCTGCCGGTATTTGTTCATACAGTCTTTGTAGATCATGTCTTTCGTTACCTCTGGCCTTGGAGCTATAACAACGGTGGTCTTGTCCGGAAATCAACCAGGTCTCATTCTCGAACGAACCCCAGTAATAGTCATGTATGTTGCGAAATATTCGCTCAGGAATTGCGAATACATCCGGAGACGCAATAGTCCGTGGGCTGGGTGTTCGGCATTGTACGGGTTCAGGAGTTGTCCGCTTCTGCCTTTGAGAAAGCACATCGTCGATTGTCAGATGCTTACGCTTGAAGTAGCGCTCTAATTCCCGGTGTTCGACTGCCCTGCCTCGGATGGAGAATACCGACTCTTTCCCAAGATCAGCGCGCTGTTTGTTTTTGTGTACAATCGCTCTCATCTCGTCCTCTTTGTACTTCTTATCCAGACCCCACTGTGTGATGCGGCTTTTGTACATTTTTACTCTGCCCAAAGATGATCAGGGAAGTTTTCGATGCAGATATTAAGGATTGGACGCACGTTGCTATGAAGCCATGTTCGCTTTCCATCGTTTTCATCACCTTCGGAAGGGGCAGCTCTCGGTAGAGGCTCTCGATAAGAAAGCGATGCTTCTCCCAATCTTCCTGCTTTGGCCAGTGCTTCGCTTGAGTCCCGTTCGAAGGTGCGGCGGCCATAATTGTAGAGGACGAGAGTAAATCTAGTGGATCCGCAATCCTTCGCAATAGTACGGCTCAATTATTGTTTACAATCGTCGAAAGCCCAGCAGAATCCGTGGGTGGAACCTTCCTTTTATGTAGTCGCTTCCATATTGCTGTGAGCAACAAGGCTGACCTACACGCTCGAAGACCAGAAAAAGGCGGCTGCTGAACGGACAGCCAATGAAATTGAGAACGCGTACTGCAAGGCGCCGGGAACAAAAGTCCCATGCATAATTCGAGGGAGCCAACGGTACTTGCTACCCAAGGAAGAAACTTATCACAAGATACTATGCATATGATTGTAAAGCCAACGATCCCTACTCTTGAACGAAAGTCCCATGCATAGAAACAAAAATTACAAGAAATCAATGAAACCTACCTCAGCTGCAAAAGTACCATGCGTCATCCAGGACATGCGACACACCTTTGCCCAGCAGGACTTACTCTTGATGAGCCACGCAAAGAAAAAAAGAGCGACAACCGTAGTACCTACCTCCAACAAAAGCCCCCCGCACAACCCAGCAGCTCAATCAACACCTCTCACTCTCCCATGACATCCTCACTCTCTCCATAGGCGGACAAAGTAGTTCGAGGGAACTACGTTGTGATTTGGTGAGATATCGAGATTTGCAAGTGAGGGGCATAGTGATTGCACGCGCGACTTGAAGTGACGTGTGCTGCATTGGGAGGGTGTACAGTGGAGAGTACGTGAGCTGGATAAGCGTCTTCGTGATATGACAATGGGTTAGGTTAGGAGCTTGAGTTGTTGAAGGGATTTATGTGGCGGGCAGAAGAGATGATGGAGGGTGAGGAAGGCGCGGGGGGATAATTTGGGTGGGCACGGTTGCAAGCGACAATCAACCCATCAATGAGAAATTATCATCTACTATTGCAGCACTACTCGTAAGCATTCCACCAAACTTCATGACGTTTTGAGTAATAAGTATAACGTTGCTTTCAGTCTCGGGATATATATACAGCTCTCCACGCTCTGAGAGCAAAGAGGTATTATTAGTTGTAAAGAACGAAATATTTCGACCCTCAAAGGCCCTCATCTCTGTTTGATGCCTTCCACCGTCTGGAATTCGCACCTTCGAAACGACCGTGTGTGACAGTCTGCGAAAGACTGCGAGTCTATGTCTCCAAAGCTCGCCCCGAGCGCCGTCATAAGTGTCGTGTCTAAAAATTCGGACTGTTGCCGGAAACGCCAGCGAGGCCAGATGGCAAACGAGTGTCAATGTCCTCCCAAACGAATGTGATTAAAAGGTAGTAACGGGCGAACGACCCGAGGCGCCGAAAGAATGCCGCTGCAAGCAAGGTCGAGATGGTGTTTACCACGAGAACGTCATCAACGCCGGATTCAGCACGATCGGCAGTAGCAAATGGCTGACAGTCACGGTTGCCATGGGCAGAATGGGCACGAAATCCGTGATTTGCCAGTCTGGTGGGATGAATGAGCCAGTCGCGAGGATGATCATTCCGACGATACCGGTCACCGAGAACGCCATGCTGTATTTGAACTTCTTTAGAACTTTGGGGACTTCGATGAAGAAGTTGGAAAACTCGGCTTCCTTGGAGGTGGCGCCCCAAGTCATGTCAACTTCGAACATGTGCGCGAGAAGGGCACCAGAAACGTGGAGGGAGAGACCGCCAAGGAAAATGCAGAGCATAAAGGTCCATTTGAAGTTCATGAGGACTATAGAAGTGAATTAGTAACATATTGCGAACCAAACTTTGGGTTGTGGCCAGCTTACGGTTGCCGATGAAGGATCCCTCATCATTTCGGTAGCGCATGGCGGCAAGAGCGAAGTTGCCCAGACCGTTGAACACGATGATGATCGAGAACCAAACCTTCCAGGAGTCAATGTAGTATTTGTCGAGGTACCCATTGAACCAGCCGATGGCGAAGTAGTTGATCGTCGTCAAAATCCAGGCAGCGCCAATAGCGTAGTAGGTGCCGATATATGAGAGGATAGTAACCTTGGAGGTGAATCGAATGTTGGAGGCCAGGAAGCGACGGAAGAGCGGAGTGAAAGGACCTCTCCAAAGCCAGGTGCGCAGAGGGTTGAAGAGGAGCTCGTTGCAACCGTAGGCGTACTTCTCCCATCGTGCAAGCTCATCGTAGCAGGTGAGCGACACACCTTCCTTGAAGCCATCACCAGCCCAGCCAGCAAGACGAATAATGAAGCCATTGCATTGGAGACGGAGCGACATGTCAAAGTCCTCTGACACGTGGGATTCGGACCAGAATTTCTCGTAAGCATCCTCGTCCTCGTAGGAAACCTGTTGGATTGCAGCCCAGCGGAGAATGGCATTGTGTCCAACGAAGGGAGCAACATCACCGTTGGAGACGCTGTACTTGATGGCCGAATAGATCAGATTGGTGAAGAAAGTGATGCCGTTCTCGAAATATGTGTTGACGACTTGCATGACACCGGAGCTGAATTGCAGAATACCGACATCGGGAGACTGTTCCATCTCGGAGCAGGCATCGAGCAGACAATCGGTCGGGATACGTGTGTCGGAATCAACTATCGCTGGGTCAACGAATGTACTCGAGCAAGGGTATTTCGCGACTTACTCAGGAGAATGTAGTCACCAATACGAATGTTGCCGTCAGCCCAGGCAATCTCTCTTTCTTCGAGGACTTCCTTGAGGCATCTCTCATAGGAGTGAGCCTCGTCCGCTTGGCTCCAGTCGTTAGGGCGATCAATCATCATCAATTTCTCCTCCACTTTGCACGAAATCATGAGACCGAAATTCATGTTGGAAGCCTAAGTAGTCGATGGTCAGCCCCAATACTTGATGTTGGCCTGAACCGTGAGACACAGCCCAGAGCGCTAATGCCGACTAAACGGATTTGGTTCATTCCAAGTCCACGGTGTTCCCCGACCCCAAATTGTCATGATTGTGATATCTGCAGTGGCCCGACGACCTCCGTGGACTTGTTGTGCTACGATCGAATAGGCAGTTTGGGTGTATTATGAAGAGCGTACCTTCTTAAATTTACCCTTTCTAACGAAACCATCCTTCCCGTGCTTTGGACGTGCAGTCCATCCGATCGAATGATCGGCGTAGAATTCAATGCGAGCCCGTCGCTCATCTTCGTCAATAATTTGCATACCATCGTCGTTGATGAACATATTAGCCGAACCGCCTTGGAGCTCGTACGTTGAAATGGCTTCCTTAATCGATTTGACAGTGGGTGCAATGACAGAGTGAAGACCTTCCTTGTACACAGGACACTGTACGGTGATGTGAGGTAGAATGCGGTCCCGAAGACGTGGCGAAGTTTTTGCAGAATAGAATTTGGAATTCATCTGCAGCTGTCGGACAGGGCCAATGCACTGACAGAGACAGCCAACAATGACTTGACCGAAGAACTGGAGAATCACAAGTCAATACCCACTATTCCTGCAGAATATTCGACCATATTGCTTACTAGAGTGAAGAAGACCTGAATCGGGGTGAGCAATACGAAGGCAAGACGTATGAAACCTGAATCAACAGAGACTTCGATAGCAAGCTCCCTGAAACCGGCTGCGAGAACAACGACGATAAGGAACATGGTGATCGAGACAAGAATGGTATTAAGAAGATGAGTAGCTCGGAATTGGGCTAGAATCTCCCCGGACTCTTCATCGACCTCGACGACGTCGACATTGGGCGTTTTCTTGGTACCTTCTTCAGCCTCCACAGGCTCGTTGGTCTGCCATACCAGGTCCATCATCTGAGATTCGATATCCTTGGCTCTTGTCACCAGATGCATAGCATCGTCATCCCAGACCACCAGGATTTTCTCATAGTTGAGAAAGGCAGCATACTGATGCTTCCTGGCTCTAGGGAGGTCGGCCATGGAAGGCAAAATCTGAACGCGAAGGCCATCTTTCAAAGGCACGTCGTAAGCGCCTTCGGACCAACCGAGGAAAGTTGCAATGACTCTTGAGTTGACGGTCATAGCACACTAAGTTGACGGTCAACGACTGCTTGCTCACTCGACGATGGGTGACTGACCTGGACGTTGAGTGCTTGGCAGGCCATACCAAACTCCGAGTGGACCAGTTCTGGTGGGCAAGCTAAGTATTCTCCTCGGTATTTTTTCAACACCACACCTTCGAGCTGGCCACTGCCATCCGCGACCCACATGTGACCGCACTGCTGCTGATGAAGGTAGTTGACCATGACTTCGTGCTTGATTTCGTCCACCATGGTCGAGCTGCGGGTTGATGGAGCTATCGAAGCCCGCGAAGAAGCAAAATTTCTCGGTGTACCTGCAGCACTCATCCCCATTCCTTGGCCATACGGGCCGCCCTGTGGCTTTTCATTCACGATCTCAGCAGCAGCCGCGGGCGCTGCTGTAGTCTTCTTGTTCTTGAAGTAATTGGTGAGGCCCATCTTGGCTGGCCGAGTGTCTTCACGATTGTTCGTTGGTTGTTTCTATTATTTGAAGACGCCGTTGAGACTGAGAGGAAGAACCGGCAGTAGCGAATGACGACACGCGGTTCAAGCGAAAGACTATCCAGGAAGCGAATGACTGGATGTAGAGACGATGAGTTCGTGGTGATCAAAGGCTCATTGGTCAGGCCTGTGATGAGGTGGATACCCAGTCAGCCCAAGACCCAGGGGTGTCTCAGACGGAGCGAGGAAGATACGTACGGCAAACAGCAGGACCAAGGAGAGACCGCGTAAATCTGCAGGTAGCCTGGGGATCCCGAGACAACACTGGACCACGAACCTGATGAGAGACCTGTTAGTTGTACAAGGGAAAGGATGAACAAAGCAGAAGGAAGAAGATGGGCAAGCAGGAATAATATTGGGCAGACTAGCGAACGCGGTGGGAGAAGGTCTGATCTACGATCCTATGCCGAGCAAGTCTTGATAAGACGAGACAAGGCCCAGAGCCCCATGCTCAATGCTGCCACGATCGAGGCTGGCACATGGAGCCAGACCAGGGACAACGAAACGATAACGACCCACTGGAAGAGAAAAATACGCGATGGATTGGGAATCCATGATCTCCACTTTCCTCAAAGCAGCTCTACGGCGGCTTGCCATGCGGAAGGGCATAACTGGCTAACGAGGTTTTGATAGCAATCCCTGGGATGTGAACCACATCCTCCGACTTACCCTGGTCCGTAAAATACGAGCCATGGCCTTGGGCAGGTACACAAAGTTAGTTCTGCGCCAAACTGCCTAGAATGCCACGGCCTGGCTCATGGATCACTCGCGCGGTTTGACAGCGCTGAACCTCATATCGCTCTGGATGTTTGTTCTCGCCGGAACTCGGCCTGGAAGCGACCTTATGACTATGGTACAGCATCGTGCTTCGATCTCCTGCTTCCAAGAGGGCCTCACAGAAAGCTGAAAACTTCCGACTGCGGGGTCCTGGGCGTGGCTAGATATTTTTTCCTGCTCGGTACACAGGTACAACGGCAATCCATCGTGGAACAACCTTCCCTTGGCAAAGAGGCACCGCAAACACCTGATCGGCCCAGAGGTCACTGTGTCGCCACTGGCTGTTTCAAGCAGCGTCTGACGATCATCACTGTGTCGCTTGCCATTTCGGGCGGTCGATGAACGCTTGCGGTCAATGCACAGAATGTGCTCGTCATTTTAGGTGGATCCCCGTCAGCGTCTGGAAGAGAATACAGAGATGAGGTCGCGGATCTGGACGTCTTGGCGTTGCGTCTGACTCGACGTGGCTAGCTGGACGGAAAGCGGAAGATATCCTCTGTCTCTTCAGGCATAGTGTCATACATCATGCCGGCGCTAAGACAGCCGCTTGCCATGCTCAGGGGTCGAGGCCGGACACCAGCATGGTCGTAAGAAACTAAGGGAAATATTACAAATTCAGCTATTATTATCCTGGTCAATCCAGAAATACGGATTCGAGAAGGCTAGCCACTGCACGAGCATGCGCTTTCAATGCAAGCGCAGCATCGGGCGTCCGGATTTTCCCTTGCAGCATGCGTGCAGCTCAACCACACATTCGCCCGACGGAACCCTGCTTTGCATAGCGGCGTGGGCATCATGATTCGTGAGGCAGAAAAGCCCCGAAAGAGACCAGTGTAGCGAATCGCATGCTGGGAGACCGACTACATAATCAGGCGACTGCCTCGAACTTTCGACCATGAAATATGCCTCAACGACTTGTCATTGTCGCACGAATGGAAACCGAACCTCGTTACCAAGCGCATCATGGCATGAGAAAGCCCTTTCCTTCCGGCCAGAGGAAGTCTGCACGAAAATCCCGAGAAAGTATTTTCGCCGTGGCAATGGCAGCTTCGAATCGAGTGCTGGACATGGCGCGAAACCCCTCACTGGACGCTCAGACTCATGCTACCTGGCGTGGGAGAACGACCAGAGTCTCCGGCTGTTGAACTTAGGGTGCTTAGTACATGGTGACCCGGAGCACGCGTCGGCGGCCGCCTTCTATCGTATTGGCCTCATTCGATGTTTGGTTGAGAAATATGTGCTGTGCCCAAAGGAATGCATACAGCGCAGCCCAAGTTTCATCCTTTGATGCTTAGCTGCAAGTCGCTCAAGACATACTATCGCAGACCTATGCTTTTGTCCAGTATCGCAACAGGTGAAATCGAACTTTCGCGGCTCATTCTTCCTAAAAGTCCCAGACTGACAGCCAAGAAATCACAAAACCGTATAGGCCCATGAGTAGTAAAAGTTAGCTTGACGTTTAGCCTCGAAGACCGTTTTCTTAAAAGTAGTGGTGCCACACGGTCACACCACCAGCTCGTTTATGCCAACCAGTCAGGCAGAAGATCAACATGATTGTCGTCATGATGGCTTGAGCGGGAAGGCTAGTGGCTGAGCTGATGGATTCAGGTACGAAGGTACAAGGCGGAACAAGCGGCTACCTCTTTCCGTGAACCGTTGTAAGAAATGTGTGGATGTCTTTAGTCGTTTGCTGAAGAACTCTGTTCTGCGAGGTCTTGCTGTCAAAGTTTCGAATCATGTGGTATTCGACATCTGAATCTTCCCGTTCATGCGACCATTCCAGTAGACATGATCGTCTAGCCTATCCCCTGATTAGGTTGCTGCTTAATTTTCTAATGCCGAGATCGGTTTCCATGACGCAAACTTTGCCGAAATTACAGCTTTTCTTGGTTTTCTAGACCTTTCCCAAAGCGGTCGATTACTGTTCCAAAACCGGAACCCTTGGGATTCATGCCGCCGACTGTGGCATAACGGACAGGGGGACTCCTGGGGTTAGAGCATTCGATGTGCTTGAGATCTGACGTGGTCTTGATTGGTACAGTCGTATCATGAAACATCAATATGAGATCGGCTTCAGATTCTGGAGACCATAAACTCAAAACTCGATGTTAAGCAGATGTCGGAGTGGTTGAAGCATCTGTAGAGTAGCAACAAAACTCCAATATCTGAAATAACCGAGGTGCACACGGTTCATGAGGATTTGGACTTCGATTTCAGGGCGGAAGCAGCATCCAAGAGACATTCTTGTTGTTATCAGCAGCCTCCCTACCTAAACATTCGCAGCTCACGAAAGGATGTGGAAGGAGGTTAGGAATAGATTAAACATGCAAATGTAGATGGCAGTGTAGATAAAAGTGATCCTGTAGCGACATTATATAAGTGAACTGCCGTAGCAGTAATCCAAAAGTCTGTATGCCTGTCAAGCTCCTCTAGGTTGGACCAGAAAATGTTGTCTACTACACTTCTCCAAAATTTGATGCTAAAAATATTACGGTGCATCCAGGACCGATGCCGCCTATGGGTCGCAGTCGGAAGTTGAACGCCAGGCCAAACCCCGTCCCTAGATGGCGCCTCTCACGTCTATGTTCGTTATGTGGATTATGATAGCTTACTCAAGCAGGTGGGGATCCGCAAGCCCCCTGTTGCATTACCTTGACATTGCTGACAGTCATTTGTCCGTTCTTCTGCCATGTCGGGAACCACTGGCTTTGGGCATTCCAGAAATCCTTCTTGGCAGTGGGTGACTGGTCGACCCATGGTTTGCTAGATGCGCCGTCCTTGAACCATCCATTGGTTCCACCAACCGCAACGTTAAGGATGAGGTAGAATTCTTGATCGAAGGGCGTGGCAGGGTTGCCAGTCTGGCTCCAAGGGTCCTGAAGTCTAGTGCCATTGGAACTTGACAAAGGGAATTGACCGCGTTGCCAGAATGGCTGGGTGAAACTGCTGTAAAGTACTTGAAGAAGACGGGTGTCGATGTAGGTGAATAGGTACTTTTCGCTCCATTCCAAACCAAAGGTATGCTTTTTCGCACTGAAAGTCGTGTGGAGGGCATTACGCTTGACATTCGTCCTCCACCATCCATCGTTGGCAGGATTTGGGCCCCAATGGGTCGCACTCGATATGATATTGTTCCCGCCCTGTGAATAGGTGTAATTGTTGCCACGAGACTCTGCTATATCAATCTCCCCAGATTGCGGCCATGGTCCGTAGGTATCTTTGACGGGCATCATCCAGATACCTGGCCACAGCCAGTCACCCTCTGGAAGGGTGGCAGTGACTTCGACACGGCCATACTTGATTTTGGCACCAAGCTTGGTGTTGATACGTCCAGACTTGACAGGATTAATAATAGAGCCGTTCGTGAGATTGGTGACGGCATGGCAGTTGGCCCACACATCCGAGGTACAGACGCCACCTTTGGTGAGGTCAAGGGTGTTGTAGGCTTGGATGAGGGATGGGTCTTGCAAAGTGGGCTTGATGACGAGGTTGCCTTTCTCGATGAACACATTCTCGTCCGTAACGGTTGTTTCTTCAAATTGACCATTACTACACCCAATGTCAGTACATATCTTTATCAAAGGGTCACCAAAGCGGAGCTTACCCGAATCCTCCAACCTCAGCTTCCTTGGTCCAGACTTTGGGGTCAAGGCCTCCAGCAAAACTATCGTCCAATATGGTACAGTACTCATGCTTCACAACAGTCTTCAAGCCGTCGTAAATGAGGAAACCTGCCAAGCAGAACCCCAAGGCCAGGCCGATCATGGGAATAATTGTGACCCATTTCTCCCTGGGATCCTTCTTGTCCAGCCACGGTCTCTCAATCTCGCCCTTCTTCACCCGTCGAGAATGGAAGTATTTCTGATTTTGCATGTCATGGTGCGCGTTGAGGGCGGAAGACGACGCATTCCGCGAGGCGGGCCCCGAGGGGAAAGGTGTACCGAATGGATTGGTGCCCTGGCCTTTCGGTGCTGCCGTTATGGAGTCCTGTTCAGGCGTGCCAGGCCGCATAGGCGTAGCAGTAGCCGAGGTCTGAGCAGTGTAAGTCTGGTAAGGGCGTCGTTGCTCCATAGGAAATGATTGTTGGTCCATGGCAGTGGAGAAGATGTTCAAAAAGATGTGTAAGTATGTGCAGACTCTGAACAGTCAATGAGTGCAACAAACTGAAGGATTTGAACAAACGAGGGTTGGAGGGTTCGCGGATTAGAGACTTGTGTGTTGCGGGGAGCAAGAGTTTTGACCAGCACAGCAAGGTTTCCGTTGCATGGACCAGATAGACAGGGGTCGGGCGAGCCCATCGATTTCAATAGATAGAGGGCGCGGCCAAGGATGGCGCGAAGCCTCAGCCGGCCAGGCCTATTCCCCTTTATGGCAGGCATGTGCAATCACGATGTCTCGATCGAGCGAGGCCTTTAGTCTGTCAATGGATGTCGTTCGAAACATCAGGGGCAATATTACCAAGCTAACTGCAACTCAAAAAGGCAGGTATCGTACGGTAAAGTATATGCTCCCCCTGCCCCATGGCCAGGCTGCCATGCTGGTCTCGGCATCTGCATTGCAGTTCCGACGAACTTTCTTAGCACACAAAGGCGGATCCAAGGACTGGAACCATGGAATGCGTTTGTTTACATTCACCTACACATGGAGAGCTCCATGTAATTCTTACACTGGGAGCGAAGAGTCTGGAAAATTGCTTGAAATGGTCCAGCCAGCCCCAGCTCGATTCCGTTTGGGATGGACTTCCCGGACCAAAAGGGTTGAGGAGTCAGCTCCACAGAATGCGCCAGCTGCAAAGCATCGAACGCTGATAGGGAGTATGATCTCAAGTCTTGAGGATCGCTCTTATCCTGTCGAAAGCGATAACCCTACCATACAGCTGCGATGCTGGGCGAGTAGAGTGCTGACAGACAGCCCGCTGCCTTGCATGATCGCACACCATCATTCTCGCGCAAGCACCTTCCCTGCGCTAGAGGTAATGGACGTAATTCTTCTATCCACTGCGTTTGGGATAATGACCACGGCCGCATGAACAAGGCAATTTATGCGTGGCATGACCAGCCATGATTCTTCGGTAATTGTGATCAGAGTCACTGATGATGTACGGGTGGCTAAGCTGGGCTCTTCCAGCAGCCACAAGCACAATATGGCAAAGAAATCAATGATAGATAAGCCTTGGTTATGGCGCTCAAGCCTCGGATTATAGATGTTCGAGTGGTCCCTGATTGATTTGGCCAGGCTTATGTGGGAAACCTGGCACGATAGCATCGTCCTATGCATCGTGCTCTGCCACGTGCAGTAGCATACTGTGCTCCAGCTGCTATCTGCAGGAGGACCATATATAAGCTTGTACATGATTCGTGTTCTCACACCGACGAGATCCGAATAGCCATGCGCTGACGTTGGTGAACACATCCCAGACGAGTGGTTCTCCCTTACCTTCAAGCCACGCCTCGCTCCCTACCAACAAAACCGTCGCATGTCGCATGAAAGATGGTGTGATAGGGCATGGGTGGCGCATGCAGGCGATGACAAGTCGGGCTAGCATTGTCGCTTCTCGCATCCATCGGGAACAGCAACCATTGAACATGGTCCACGAGAATCATCCGCTATTCGGAGATCCAGCGATCGACCCAAGCAAAACTTGCAGTTCAGCCTGCAGATACGAAGACGCGGATAAGCGGCATTTCGCCCTGCTGTTCTCGTCTACCCGCGGGGTCTGGCCACGGAAGGAGGAGTCTCCGCTGGCGGCGAGCTTCTGGAAGATATTGCGACGCATCCTAGACAACTTTGTGGATAACGACGTTTACCTGCAGTACGATTCCTCTATCAGCATGATTCCATCATAGTCGGATGCAGTCATATCACAGTCTGACGGCAGGTTTCCGTCCAGGGTGTTTGCTAGTCGTAGCTTCTTATCGCACGATTGACACGACGATGAGGGGAGGGTTACCTTAGGCTCTACCAGTTACGTGCCGATTTACCCTAAGTCAACCCTGAAACCGCAAAAAGCATCGAGATGGCAACACGATCTGTGGACATCCTAAACACCAACATGGTCACCAAGCATACTTCATCCTTGAAGCGTAATTAATACTAGGAATCTTTGTCGTAGATCAATGGACATCCTAAGCCTCAGGTAGGAGTAGAGCACATAGTCAAACATTCCATGCTGTCTCAAGGATTTACTACCCTAAAACGCCAGATTGGCCCGGCCGTTTCTTTCCCAGTCCAACAGCTCTGCTTTACTCCAGCAGACCATTCAACGTGAAAATCTCCCCAGTGTGCTATTCGATCGTGTTCGATCTGTAGACTTCAACGTACGCTATTACCTAACTGTAACCTTCCGCACCTGGGCTTCAACAGCGAACAGGCTGATCAACATGTCCAGATCTACACGATACGTCCTCCATCAGTAACCTTCAACCAAATCACATCTATGGCGAATACAGCGAGGGCTGGTCGTCTCGAGGGTAAGAATGCCATCATCACCGGCGCTGCTGGGTAAGTAACATCAAAGTCTAGTTCTGTCAATGCTTTCAGTGCACATCAAATTCTCTTCTTTTTCACAGGCGAAGATTTGGCGCCGGATCTCAGCCGTCTCTCATGTGATGTCGAGTATCTCTATCAAGTTATACGTCCACCCAACGGATTCAGCTGCCTTCCCTCTCCGATTACTAAAGTGCATGTTTCGTTTTCACTGCTGCTCTTCTACATGATGTGGTATAGTACTGTAATGTATTTATCAGTATGTTATTGATCTGGTCGCTGATGACGAAATTCTTCCCCCAGGGGGATCGGTCTCGAAACCACCATCCTCTTCGCCCGTGAAGGCGCTTCCGTCCTGATGGCCGACATTTCCGAACCCGCCCTAGCCAAAGCCATTTCCAAAGTCAAAGAGACCATCCCCAATCATCCCCGCCTCGAGACCATCAAATGCGATGTCTCCAAAGAAGCCGACGTCGCCGCCATGGTCTCGCACCTCGACTCCTGGGGCGGCGTTGACATCATGTTCAACAACGCCGGCATCATGCACGGCGACGACGCGGACGCCATCGACACCCCCGAGAAGATCTGGGACCTGACCCACAACATCAATGTCAAGGGCGTATGGTTTGGGAGTAAGCACGCGGTGCTCAGTATGCGGAACCATCGCAAGAAGGGAGCAAGCGTGATCAACACTGCGAGTGTGGTTGCTTTGGTCGGTAGCGCGACGCCTCAGCTGGCGTATACGGCGAGTAAAGGGGCTGTCCTGGCCATGACCAGGGAGTTGGCCATTGTGCATGCGCGGGAGGGCATTAGGTTCAATGCGCTCTGTCCGGCGCCGTTGAAGTATGCTTGCAATTCTGTGGTTTTGTACCAAACTTCTACTTCCCGCGCGTTGAAGTTTGGCATATCAAGGCACTGACCAGTGCCCCTCATACGCAGCACCCCCCTCCTTCAAGACTGGCTCGGCGACGACGCAGCCAAGCGCCACCGCCGTGAGATCCATTTTCCAACCGGCCGCTTCGGCGAAGCCATCGAACAAGCCCACGCCGTCCTCTTCCTCGCCAGCGACGAAAGCAGCTTCGTAAACGGCACTGACTTCGTCGTCGACGGCGGCATGACTAAGGTGCGTTCTTCTCCCTCCCCCTCCTCCTTCTTCTCCTCCTCCTTCTTCCTACAAGCTCAGCTTTCTCCCAAAGTCGCAACGATCTCGGAAGAAGTAAGAGATCTGGATTCGGCTCCAAAGATATAGTTGTAGTAGCTTTTGTGCGTGCCCCCTACTGATTCAAGATATCACACAGGCATATGTCACGCCCGAAGGTCCTCCCACGGCTGCACCTGCTAATTTCGGGCGGTGAATGGGGTTGGCAGCTGGGGGATGTGGTGCTGTTGCTGCTATGGTGGTTCGTTGCTACTCACAAGGCTCGCTGATATAATAGGAGATTCCGACTGCAGTTGATGGGTGTGGGCTTTTGGTAGAGGGACGGTTGGTAGCGTAGCTTACATCTTCAGGGCAATTGACTGCTCATGATATGAAACTCTACTCTTACGGCTTCATGGGTCCAGATGTGTAGTCGATCGTATCGTGCGCTGTGACTTTTCAGAGGCGGAGTTTTCCAGAGATGTATCTGCTGAACATCAAATCTCAATCCATCTCAATAGTAATGCCACAACATGGTTGATAACCAAACTTACACCAAAGTGATAACATAAAAAAACACACATCCGACCTACAAAAAGAGCGGCAGCAATTCACAGCAAGGACAAAGGATATGAAAGCATGATTGTACACTACCTAGCTACTCCAGCAGTAAAATAGCGCTTGCCCGCCCCACAAAGCTGTGCGTGCTGCCTGTGCAAAGCGCGCCATCGAAACGATCTACCTCTCGCTCGAAAGGGATCCGGAAAACTCCGTAAAAAGTGAAAGGGCGTAGCTCGAATATGGAAGAAGCCTTGGGGGTATTGCTGGGTCGTAGAAGGATATGGATTAAAGCCCGAAGCCCCCGCCTTCATTAAGCCCCCTCCTCGCTGTATATTCCCCGATCCATCCTCAGTCCTCTCCCATCCAAGCCATAGCGCTCTACTTCCCCTTCACCACCGCAACTGCAGCCTGGTCAGCTTCCCCCCTCCCCACAATACCTAGGTAGGCCAGAAACAACTTACTCGGAATAGCAATCAGCAGGATCAGCACGATAACCCCAATGATGAGCCACACGCGCATCTTCATGTTCTTCCAGAACATCTGCTTGCGCACGCGGTTGGCGCCGCGGCGGAAGTTGGCGGCGGAGTCGCTGAGGCCCTGGGTCTTGTCGCCGAGGCGGTCGACGTTCTCGCCGCGCTCTTGGACGCGGGTGATGTTCTGGCGCATTATGCCGACGGTGTCGTCGATTTGCTAGAGACAGGATGGTCAGCTTTTTGTGGGTTGGTGGAGGAGGGGGGGGGGGGGTTATGTTAGTGTTTTGGGGTTTGCAGAGGGTGGGATGTGTGTGGGTTGAGTGTTGGGGATTGGGGAATTTTGTTGCTTGTGGATGAGCGCCTGGTGGCAGTTGAGCAAGCTCGGCTGAGCCCCCCATCGTGGTCAAACTTGCACCGAGCCTGTGCGAAAGCTGCGCAGAGCGCTTGTGTGCCATTGGGAACAGTGTGGAAGGAAGGATATCACATACCGCCTGGAGCGCCGCTGTGCGTTGGTTGCCTCCATCTTGCGCGGTGTTGCCGCCGTGGGGAGCCCCTCCGGCTGGAATGTACGGATCATAAGGCTGCTCGCGGTTTGCCATTATGGATGCTGAGTTGTTTGTAGTGGATAATAAGGATGCCTGGACGCGGCCGCAGATGGTTTGATGAGGTGTCACCGTAACAAGTGTAACTGCTCGGCGGTCGCAGAACGGTACGGAGGGTCTGACGCGAACTAGGCTTGATTCCAGCACCCAGTGTCTTTGTAGAAGATAGCTTGTCGGAAGTTGTTATGGTGGTCTTTAATGGGGAGTGATAAGTGGTTGATCGTGGATGGGTTTTCGGAAGTGAGGTTTGTTGCCAGACGTTCACCTCCATGGACGATCACGTGCCACGTGTGGCGGAATTCATGTGCCTCAATCAATTCGTAGGTAATGTGCATACTTTACTTGGCTTGGCAAGCTTGATGGTCTCAGATGTTTCGCTACTCAGCAATACTCAAGATGATGACAGGAAACCATGGTATTTTCCTAGATCTCTTGTTGCAGAGGTGACAACCATGCTGGGAGCTCGTATGCGCTTGTACCATAATCTCTATTCTTAGTATGAGCACGCTCAATGCATTGATGAAGCACCCGAGTATCAACCGAGTCCCTTTGGAAGCTCTGGCTGGATCTAACTGTAGTCAAGCTCTGTCGGTCCTTCGAAGTCGAGTCCGAATCACATATCGATCAAGATTGAGGTCAAGTCTTTGTGTGAGATGGTAGACCGAACAATGGATTTCCTCGACTTCCGCATCCAGTGCTAGCGGCCGATCATTCTTCCACGTTGCCAGGGGCGGCCTCCAATCACTCGCCGCGTCATTCAGAATCCCCAAACCCTCAAGAATAGTCAGCTTACCACTGTCTTTGAGACATTCACCTGACTTCTCTCACTGTCGCTCGTTTCATCGACTTGCACCACTCGCCTTGGACTTTCTTCACCTCCTGGCAAGTCTGGCTTTCCCTAATAGAGATCTGGACTACGACCCCTAATAATTGACCAACGACACCACGAACGCCACAGATAGAAGACGACAGCGGCAACGCTCCCTGGATTAAATCCTATACTCTGTCTTTCACAAAGCAAGAGTTTGAGAAGTCATGAACACAGGCGGCTGCTGAATCTCTGGAATGCCCACCTAGCAAACCTGTGTTGAATCTTCGCATTGGCTTAATCGTCAGCTTGGCTATCGGTCGAACACCACCATTCACTTTTGCCCAGGCGATTTGACGATGAGGAGCCCTTTACCACCTTCGTCACAAAGGCGATCTCCACGATCGTGGCTTGCAACAACATCCCTCTGCGTGCTCGCTGGCTGTCAATTAGCTGCAGGAATTCAAATTGACGTGCAAGACCCGAGTTAGTCTCCCTTATCCCACAGGCACTTGTAAACCTGCAACAGACCTGTGGTTATTTGGAGCTAATCTTGATGCTTGTGGCAGATTCGGTCAAAGCCGCAGCGAAGCAGGTCGCGTGGGATATGGTACACTTCTATACTGGGAACAATACCGGCGATGTACCCGGGAACCTCCCTCAACCGTATTACTGGTGGGAAGCGGGAGCAATGTTTGGCACGCTATTAGATTACTATTACTACACCGGAGACGATACATATAATGAGATCACCACGCAAGGCCTCCTGTTCCAAGTCGGCCCGCAAGCCAACTACATGCCTCCAAACCAGACCAAGACCGAGGGTAACGACGACCAAGGGTTTTGGGCAATGGCAGCGATGTCGGCGGCCGAGCAGAAATTCCCAGATCCACCCAAGGACCAACCGCAATGGCTGGCGCTTGCTCAAGCCGTTTTCAACCTGCAAGCTGGCCGATGGGATGACCAATACTGCAACGGGGGGCTGAGATGGCAGATCTTCACCTTCAACACCGGGTTCGATTACAAGAACACCATCTCCAACGGCTGTTTCTTCAATATCGCTGCCCGTTTGGCCGTCTACACTGGCAACCAGACCTACGCGGATTGGGCCAACAAGATCTTCGACTGGACGCAAGCTTCTGGCCTCATGTCCCCGGACTTCCACTTCTTCGATGGCGCACACACGACGCTAAGCTGCACCGACATCAACAGGGTCCAGTGGACCTACAATGCCGGTGTGTTCCTCCTCGGCGCCGCAAGCATGTACAACGTCGTGAGCTCCCCTCTTCATTGAACCCATTCCCCAGCCAGACTAACAACCCCTCCCAGACAAACGGCGCCCCCATCTGGGAAACCCGCATCCGCGGCATCCTCAACTCAACCAGCATCTTCTTCTCCACCGTTACCCCCACCACCCCGACCGCAGGCGTCATGATGGAAGTCGCCTGCGAAGGCCCCAACACCTGCGACACGGACAACTTCTCCTTCAAAGCCTACCTCTCGCGCTGGATGGCCGCCTCCACGAAACTCGCCCCCTTCGTCTACGACCTCGTCATGCCCGAGCTGCGCACCTCCGCCACCGCCGCCGCGGCGCAGTGCTCGGGCGGCGACTCCAAGACGCTGTGCGGCATGAAATGGACCCAGGGCGCGAAATGGGACGGCACCACGGGCGTGGGCCAGCAGATGGGCGCGCTGAGCGTCATCCAGGCCAACCTCATCACTAATGCTACGGTGCCTGTGACTAAGGGGACTGGGGGGACCAGCATAGGGAACCCTGCCGCGGGCACGCAGGGCACGGACGAGAATAACCCGAATGGCAATATTAATACGATCACGCAAAAGGATCGGGCGGGCGCGGGGATTCTCACGACGCTGGTGCTTATCGGCGTGGTCGGTGGGTGCTGGTGGATGGTGGCCTAGGAATATGACTACTTGTTGCATTCGATATCCAATTAATCTCATTCTAGACACGTTGGTTGACCTAGACGGCTGCTTGGTCGGGGAGTTTTTGTTCGGCGGCTTGGAAGGCATCAGCCGGGCGTTTTTCTGAGTGTAACTGTATCTCGATACCTAGATCCTATCTTCTTCAAAGTGAATGCTGCGTCCCATACTCGCTCACTATCCCACAGGAAAAGGATGATCGTAGCATGGAATCACGGCCCTGCACCGATTGAGCTCGATGGGTCTGATGTTTCACCTCTGAGGGTTTTGTAGCGAAGGTGCCGTATGTAGTATGTTTTGGTGGAGGAGCGTGGAGGGAGGGTGGCTTGGTCTTATGCATTTCAGAACGGTGGGGTCAGGTGTGGTTGGTTATACATGAAGCTAGCATTATCACGAGTGGGGAAAGTCCACTACGTAGAGCATCGTTCAAAATAGCATTTCCTCCCCTGGGGAGTGTGTGCTTCTCGAGACATTGGTCACGGCATAGGTACCGGTGGATCTTCGACTCTTCATTGTAGTATCTATATGAGACCATGCTCATCCATAATCAAGTAATCGTCCACAACCTACCGACCTCCCTATACATACACCAATCCATATATCCTCCCAACGCCTTCCTCTACCACTTAACATATCTTCTCACATATCACGTTACATTACACACCCATCCCCCCTCCTCACATCCCCCATTGACCACGACCCTACATCCCCACCGCCACCAAAACCCCAACCCCCACCCCTACCACCCATCCCCATCCCCATCCCCATCCACATCCCCTGCCTCTTCCCTCCGCCCCAGCCGTAAACCCCGGCCCCGCATACGCACTCCCATTCCCTCCCAGTCCACCACTCGGCGCCGCAAACCCCTCTGTCACGCCCCCCACCACAACCGCAGTGCCTGAAGCAGCGAGGCTGACTTCCACGCCATTGAGCGTCGCGGCCGCGCCACCGGGGATGAGCGTCTGCCCGCCCGCGATATACGCCTGCGCCGAGGCCGTGCTGGCGGTTAGGGTTTGCGAACCGAGTGTAAGGACTGGTGCGCTGCCGGGTGGTAGGTTTTGGGTTTGGGTGCCCACGATGAGCGCGGTGGCGGAGGGGGCGAGGGAGATGGGCGTGGAGTCTATGGTGATGGGGAAGCCGCCGGGGTGGAGGGTTTGGGAGCCGAAGATGTAGACGAGAGGGGAGGTGGGTGTGACGGTTAGGAGGGAGGAGGAGGGGAGGGTGAGGACTGGGTTTGCGGGTTGCTGCGGTGTTAGAGGGATTGGAGATAGAAGGGAGGTGTGGCCGTTGATGACGAGGGCGGAGGCAGAGGGGAAGAGTGAGTAGGTTGTTCCGGCTACTGTGATTGGAGTGGAGCCGGGAGCGAGGGTTTGGCTGCTGATGATGTAGGCGGAGGCGGGGTTGGGGGTGAGGGGTTGGGAGTTGATGGTTAGGATGGGGGGGATGGGGGAGGGCGTTACGAAGAGGGCGCTGGTGATGCCGTTGATGATTATGGCGGATGCGGAGGGGGCGAGGGAGAAGGTGGATCCGGAGATTGTGAGGGGGAGGGAGCCGGGAGCGAGGGTTTGGCTGCCGATGATGAATTGGGAGAAGCTGTTGGCGGAGATGGTTTGGGAGAGTTCGGTTATGGCGGGGTGGCCGGTGAAGGCGCCTGCGATGATGGAGGCGAGGTTTGGGGGTGAGGCGGAAGAGGTGGTGCTGTGTGATGGTGGAGGTTGGATGACTGAAGTGGCGCCGTTGACGATGAGTGCGCTGGCTGATGGGGCAAGGGAGAAGGTGGATGATGAGATGACTGTTGGGCTGCCGCCGGGGATTATGGTAGGGCTTCCGAATACAAAATTCGAGGATGAGTCTGCGGCTATGGTCGATGAAGCTATGATAATAACTGGAAGGCTGGATGCTGACTGTAAGCTCTGAGCTTGGCCGGGTGGTTGTACGCTGGGGACCGGCTGTATAGACATTGCTAAGGGTGTTGAAGTGGGAGATGAGTTCTCAATTGGACCAGCTGTATTCACGTTATTCCCTGTTTGTGAGTTCAGTCCTAGGCCAGAATCACTATGTAGACTTTGATGTTCTGATTGTTGTGTCTGTTGACTTGGAGGAGGCTGCTTTGGTTGAGATGGTGCCGGACTAGGGGCGTCTGAAGTGGGTACCACTAGGATAGGGGCTATTACGGACATAAGGTTGGCCGTCGAAGCTTTTGACTGGCCTTGGCTGTGCTCTGGCAGTGCAGCAACTGTCAGGCTCGTCCCAGGAGAAGCATTTCCAGGCGAAGCGGTGCTGGAAGCCTGTATGGCCGTCGCCGAAGCGGCTGGCTCTGGAGCTTTGGTAGTTGCTGCTGCTGCAGGACAATTGCCAGGATGAAAACATCCCAGCCCCTTCACTGTGGTTGCCGAGGACGTTGTCAGGTCGGGTACCGGGCCCGCAGTAGCTGCAGCTGGAGACGGACAGCCATCAGCTATCGTGATGCTCGGACCTCCAGGCAGGCATGACTCTAGTCCAGGGTATTGATTGGCATAGTCCGAATTTTGCAACATCCAAGGTATGATACCGGGTGGTATGAACCCATAGTCTACATTGACAGTGTCGATGGGAGGAGGCGTCGAACTTGAATAAGTGTATGTGACTGTCGACGTAAGAGAAATAGTGGTGGTCGGTGACAGCGTTGAGCTAGTCGTAATTGCTCCAGGAATCGAAATAGGATAAATCACATGATCGTGGTCAAAGTACTCAGACTCTGTTGCGGCCTCTAGGGGGAAGTAGAGATAGGGCGTGGAGAAACTGATCACCGTAGTAGACGGATACCCTGTAGTATTGGCCGGCGCCCGCGAGAACGTTTCCTGATAGGTGTTTATTGTCACAACCGAAGGCCCTTGCTGTCCGCTGTAGTAGGCCTGCATATGTTCGTTCATACCAGTAAACACAGGCGTCAGAACTGCATTAGGAGTGTAAGAACAGAGCGGTTTCCACGTCGAGCTCGTCGTACATGCGAGCTGACCATTGGCTTTGGTGACAGGGGGCACTCTGATGACTTTGACGGTAGGAACGACATAGAACCCAGCAGGCGACGTGAGAACAGTACCATACATGGAGGTGGCGGTAGCGTTGATCATCGAATTGGTTATGTAAGGCCCTTCACCCTCATTGTAAGTGCCTACGTTATTGATGCCAATCTGAGATGTTAGAAGGTAGGTAGAATTTTTTATCGTCGTCGTCGTTGCGTCTAAACAAATGCATAGTTAGCTCACTTATATGAGAAGTTTCTCAGGGGAGATCAATAGACTTCCAGTCTTTCTCCCGGATCGTCGATGCAATCAACATCAGAGGACACGCTTACAATTGGTAATGGTGGTATCCACATAATGCGTGATCGAAGTGATGACTGAGGTTATCCTGCGCAGGCCGAACCAAGTCGACGTAGTGTAATCTTTGATGGCTCAGCATAATAGTCTGTAAAAGAAGGCAGGAGCATAGGACAAGAGTCAATACTTGTTCGTTGGGTGAGACTAATGCTTCATGATTTGACAGCTTGACGATCTGAAGGAATGAAGTTGACAAGACGGCCATGGCTGCAAGGCAAAGGTGCAAGTCAAGCGCGTTGGCGACTTATTATCTTCAAAGTTTTCCAACAGTATCATGCGATCAACCCAGGAAGCGTCAGTCTCACACCCACGACAGGCATGCTCTTCCCTGTCTGCACTGGAGACCTACGGGCCCAATAATTTTCGGTAACGGTATCCTGGACAAGGAAGCAGCAGTCGTTCTGCACTGCGCTTCCATTGAAGTTCGAGGAAATGGTGCCGGTCGCGATGCTGCTGGGTGGGGCTGTAATGGTTGCATTGGGAAAACTGGGACGATAGCCAGATCCTATCCTTGAGATGAGCAAGGTGGTCGATGTCACAAATTCAGCGATCCTACCTTGGCGTGGCTCAATGTTGGCCAGTACAGACTGCAACGAGAGTGAAATTAGAAACGCAAAACCAAGCAACATTATAGCGACGAAAGGCGAAGGTAGTGGAAGGCTAGTACGGAAGGAAGACAGAGAAGGGGAAGCAGCAGAAGGATACTGGCGGTGACAAGTGGTAGGATAAAGAGTCGTAGGATTCTTACCTCGGTTCTCATCTACTTTTACTTGCAAGGCTCCGAAGCTAGAGTAGCTGTGCTCGTCGGCCAAGATTTGATACGTCGAACTCAGCCCTTGTTTCACCTTGACGATTGAAAATCCATCTAATCGCGGGTTGGAGAACGCCTTGAACCTCGTAAGCCTCTTCTTTGCATCCCTTTCATTCGCTGACCCTGCACGAACGCGCAGTCTAGTGCGGCCACTTTAGGTACAAGTACCTTAAGAACTTAGATCAGTCAGCTCACGTGAATCTTGGCGAAGGACTCAAGCAAGCGCCTTGCTTGATTGGTACGAAAAAAAAGCGAACCTCGCCCGCGGTTGAACAGCATGTCATAATTTCGACTTGATTATTGCTTCACGTCTGTGCTTCCTCCTTGCTTGTGCTCTCTACACAAAGAACGCCTGCGTTCCCTCTTCCTTTCCCTATCTGTGGCCTCAAGCAGGCATCTCCAACTTCCGCCAAAAGATGGATGGGGTCAAAGCCAGCCAGCAGAGCTTACGTCTGTGAAGGATCGTCAAGTCTCTAGAGGTTTCTTCGTCTTGCTTCATGTCAGCTTTAGCTGCCATCTCCCGCTCCCTTTCTTCTGCGGGCAGCACGTTCGCAAAGTCACCATGGCGCACACTGTCACTATGGACTTCGTTCTTTGGCTATCGCTTTTGCTCGGTCAAGTGGTCACCCAACATCTAGCTGCTCGAGCTTCGACGGTTCCGGCGCCTATCGTCATCCCACCGAGTCAGAACTTTGAGGGCAATGATGGACCATGGTCGACATTCACCCTTCGTATCGGGTCTCCGGCTCAGGACGTCAATGTCATGGTCTCCACTGCTGGATATCAAACGTGGGCTGTCGTTCCTCAGGGTTGCCCTTCGTCCGAGCCTGCAGACTGCGCCAAGCTGCGTGGAGGCTTGTATAACTACAATGAGTCCTCAACCTGGGCACACAACAATGTGACCTCCAATGGCGCCTTTACTCTGGGTCTTGAGGAGAATCTAGGCTATACTGGAAATGGACTCTACGGCTATGATACAGTCGCATTGGGGTGGCAGGGCAGCAATGGGCCCTCTTTGGACCAGCAAATCGTCGCTGGCATTGCTACACCCGACTTTTACTTGGGCACCTTCGGCCTGGATCCGCGTCCTACGAATTTTACAAACTACAATAATCCTGTTACAAGCTATATATCGAATCTGAAGCAACAAAAGATAATCCCTTCCTTATCATGGGGCTATACTGCTGGAAACCAGTACCGAGAGAACAAGGTGCTTGGAAGCCTTACATTAGGAGGCTATGATACCTCGCGATTCGCGCCAAACGATGTGATTTTTCCTTTCGATACCCAGGACATTCAAGCCTTGACTGTCCAAATCGCATCAATCACGTATACAGCCAACTCTCAAAACACCTCCCTGCTGTCTACGCCTATTTCAGCATTCGTCGATTCCACTGTTCCGTGGATATATCTACCTCTGGATGCGTGCAAGAAGTTTGAAGAGGCCTTCGGAATTGTATATGACAATTCAAGTCAAGCTTACCTCGTGAATAATACCCTTCACGACAAGTTAATAATAGAACATGCAACAGTGACGTTTGTTCTCCAGAACTCCACCAGGGGAGCCCAAGTCGAAATCTCACTTCCATATGCTTCGTTTGACTTGGTTGCTACTTACCCCTTGGCTGCCAACTCCACAAGGTACTTCCCATTGGCACGCGCGACGAACAGCTCTCAATATACAATTGGCCGAACCTTTTTCCAGGAAGCTTATGTGACCGCGGATTACGAACGTCGCACCTTCACAGTCTCGCAATGCACTTGGGATCCAAACGCTCGGCAGAATATTACTACGATTAAATCCCTTGCTGATCAACAGGTTCCTACACGATCCGATTCTCACCACATCTCCGGCGGTGCCATTGCAGGTATAGTCCTGGGAAGCATCTTTGGGGTGGCTGCTATTGTGGGCCTTGGCGTCTTCCTCTACAGGAGATTTGCTGCACATCACCATGAAACGGATGAGTTTGAGAAGCCTGAACTCGACTCCAGCCAGCAATTTCGTACTGGGTTGGTTGGCGACAAGCACACGGGGCAAGAAATCGACGGCAAGCACTATATTGGAGCTGAGGTTGATAGTAAGCGTCTTCCCGGACATGAAATCGATGGAAAGCGATTCTTGGGGCATGAGCTTGCCGGTAACGTTAAAATGGGCCATGAGCTCGATAGCGGTCAACATGGTTCTGCGGAGATGCCTGCGCGAGAGATGCCTTCTGCCGAGTTGCCCTGACAATAGTCTTCTCTGCGTGCAGATGTAGGGTCCAGCTGCTCGAAGCAGCTTCCCTAGGCCAGAATAGCTGAACGACTCTACGCAATCCAGAGTCCACACTCTGACCATCCATTGGACAAAGCACCACAACATCTCTCCCATGCCAGCCATCACCGCGCCACGTTCAGAGTTCCATTCCGGCCTCCAACCCCTCTCCAGTCAAAATCATCTTCTGGCACCACTTGTCCATCCCGATCGCCTACCCATACACGAGTCGGTCTGAGGCCCACCATGAGGAATATCCACCATGGCTGAGGCCGATCTCCATGTTCGCTGAACGCCTGCACATCCACCGCATGATAGGATCCCGTATAGCCGGCTCGCTTCATCTTCGCATCCGCATCTCTGATGTCCAAATTCAATCGGTATGGTAGTACCGCATCATCATCGAGTGGCCATTCCTCCTCGGATGCGAAGAAAGGCACTCCCCAATTGCCCCATGTCTCCATGGGCACTATGATTCTTTGGAAATCGGCGTTGCCCTTGAAAATCAGTCGAACATCGGTCAGGCGGTCAGCGTTCGTGGTAGGACGTCTCGCTGTGGCCTCGAGCTCGTGGAAGGTGGCGAAGTTGAACCTGCGGACTGTCTGAGCTACCCCGACGATGGCGGCGTCGCGCAAGGAGATGCGTTGATGCGTCGTGTTGTCAACGGGTGTGGGAATGGTGAGTACGAGAGTAGACGCTAGGATTGGAAGAAGGAGGAAAGCGCGGAAAAGTTGGCCGAGCTTCATCAACATCATCTTGAACAGCTCGAGAGACACAAGCCAGTGAAACCTCCAGTGTGCGTGGGAGAGAAGTGGGAGAAACGTGAGAAGTTGTTCTATTAGAGAGGAAGAGTAGAAAATGTTTGTGCCGAGCTGCGGCTGCAAGACCGCCTACAGAATCGTCGGCAAATTCTCTGATGTACAAATATGGAGTAAGCGTCGCATATTACGTTTGAGTACGGCAATTCACTACAAAAACATCGACAAATTCCGGGTTCCCATCCCTAATGGACTTTTCCATTGCCGTCCTGACCTTGCTGCGGGAATCGCCAGCTGCGGCAGGGCCATTACTGGCAAATCGCTGTTCCGTCTGAACGTTCTCTCATCTCAATCTAGATCTACCAACTTTGGAAAAGCACTGGGGCGGCTCGAAGGCTCTGCTCTCCTATTCCAGCCTCTGTACCGCCAATGTCGAATTCTCCTTTCCTTCGGCCATCGATCGCTTAGACAGCCTTTCCACTGTTAGGCATACTAGATGCCAGTGAACATTCTGAATATCATGCAAGCCTGATGTGGTTTTCTCACGTTCAACGCTACCAACCGTGTCGCGTGTGGACTCCTTCATAATGGTGACGGAACTGGTGTGTGGACAGAGCTTTATCAAGCGGTCGTGTAATGGAGGATAAGAACAGGATGTGGTGGTCGAGTAGGGGTAATACCACCCGAATCATTAACTATCTTACAGATGTAAAATGTTATCCATCAACGATATAGAGATAGAGACATCTGAGACTCAGACTTGAAGCCCAGTCATTGCATCTGTTGCCAAGCTGAGATATGTAGATTGAGAAAAGAAGACACCCCACTCCACCATTGGCCCAGCGTTATTAGAAATCGAATTTGATACAAAGTAATCAACCTCTTTTACAAATTCGGAGATTGTTGGCAGTTTTCAGGAGAAATCGGAAAGAATCCGCGATCAGGGTATAACCCTAAGAATTGGATAACCCTGGGCTTGCGCTAGCGCCTGCATCATTGGGACCTGCATGGTGACGATGGCCTTGAATGTTTTTCGGTGCTTCTCCGCTCTTATGTCGCTTCGAGATGGCCTTTGAGGAGATCCCAACCCACGACTGTGGGCCCCCAACAATGATGCTTTTGCAAACAGGAAGTGCTCTTGTGGATCGACGTTTGTCACCCCATAACCATGAATGAAATGGAGTTTCTTGGACATCAGGCTCGCGACTGAATAGACCATATGTCACTTCGGTCAAGATTATCTTCCAACCCTACTCCTAGAGTAGATTGTTTGTTTATTGAGCTTTCTCCTATTTCTATCCGCGAAGAATGAGAGAGAAGCCCTAGCATGCAACGTCCCATCATCCGCCGAGGTTTCAGCTTTGCAGTTCGAGAATCTGGGGACACAGAAGAAGAGGAAAGTCTTCTCCCAGACGAGGACCATGCCAACGACTCAGCAAATGACATCCCCGTCCCACCGAACCCTCATGCACATCTACCAGTCTATGCCACCATTCACCGGCAAGCTTTCTGTTCTAATGTTCGCTGAATCTACGGTCTAACACAGGCTTATAGTATAAGGCAGGACATAATATGTGCCATCGGTACGTACCTTGATATATCATAGGTTTCTCTGTTACTGATTCTCGAATTATCGTAGACGATCCGTACAGCACCGAGCAATTGAGGAGCCCTCGCATGAATCTTTCCACGATCAGGCCTCTAGTTGATCATCTTTATAGATTAAAGGACGTGTCAATAGGTACGTTGATTACTGTCAAAGCAGATCAAAAGCCGCAGTATTGACAGAAGAAGTGTACTGCCTTCTTGTCAACAAGGTACAATTCCAACGTGAACACACCTACCATGCTCACCACCACACGGTCAACAATACCAGAGCTGTACTATGCGAGATTCTAGCCAGCCGGGTTCTCCGGCGTTTCGAAGAAGATAACCCTGGCCGCAAGGGTCTGCTTCTCCTAGCGAACGTGCTGGTAGCAGGCTTCGAGCCTTTCCAAAATGCACCTGCCGAAGTCCTCCAGGGCGCTGACCCAGCCCGAAGCTGGATAAGGAGGAGCAGGATACCGAGGAGTAGAGACGATTACAAGAAGAAAGCTCCTGCACTGGAAGTAGCCATCATCTCCGAAAGCAAGATGCTGCTGGGCTCCTCGGCATGCTCGAGGGTCGTTGACGCTATCTACACCGGCCGACTGATATATACACCGTCTTCATTTATCGACATCTTGCCGGATCATTACAAGCACAAACCGATCTCGCTCTACAGTCCGGGAAAAGCCCCTTTGCTGAACCAATACCGTCTAATCGTACCGCGTATTAGCAATATCTTGGACATTGCTCAATTCGTGGTGCTCCTTGTTCTCTACGTTATCGTCATGGCAGATGAGCGGTACGCCACGTTCACCGGTCCGGAAATATGCTTCATCGTGTATGCCCTTGGATGGTCGTTGCATGAATTTGCCACTATCTTGGAGCATGGCTGGCAAGTCTATACCCAGAACCTCTGGTCCTTTCTCGATGCCAGCTTTGCAGTCATCTACACAATATACTTCTTACTCCGAATCTATGGCTTTGCGGCCGGCGACATTCGAGCCAGCAAGACCGCGCTCGATATCCTCGCCACTGGCGCCCCTGTGCTCGTGCCACGTTTAGCATTCAACCTCATGTCAGAGAACATGCTATTCGTCTCGTTACGAGACATGATGGCCGACTTCGCAGTACTATCCTTGCTCGCAATATGGTGTTTCGCCGGCTTCCTCCTAGCCATGGTCTGGCTCGGAGACGGCTCCCATCGCCCTATAACTGTCTCGAAATGGATGCTCTACGTATGGTTTGGCCTTGACGGGACCGGTATCCAAAAATCGCTTGACTTTCACTGGTTACTTGGACCACTGCTCATGGTTATGTTTGCATTCCTGGGAAATACCCTCTTCCTGACGATCCTCGTCTCGATGCTGAGCCATACCTTCTCCAACATTGTGCAGAATGCAAACTCCGAGATTCAATTTCGAAGAGCGGTCTTAACGCTCGAAGGCGTCAAAAGCGATGCCATCTTCGCGTATCAGCCTCCACTCAACGTTCTAGCGCTTTTGATCTTACTGCCACTGAAGCTGATGGTGTCGCCCCGCTGGTTTCACAAGGTCAATGTGACTGCTATCCGAGTACTCAACGCACCTATCCTTCTTATCATTGGCTGGTATGACAGAAAATTTCTCTGGAAACCCGCGAAACCGAAAGCGTATGAGCTACAGAGCAAAGCGCGGAGCCGACTTCCCTTCTGGGACTTCTCACGCTTCTCTGTACATGGCGACATCCAGGCCGTCTTTGATTCCGAGCCTCCGGCCTCGATCTTTGAGCATCTTTCAGACAACGAAGACTCGGACGACGATGACACAGAATTCGAAGTCGGTCGCCGGCTTTCGCTCAACGGCAAGCAGAACGGCACAAGCAGAAAAGTATCACGCAGAGACTCCACCGCTTCAATGGTCGGGTTGCCGGAGCATCTATCAGAAATGTTCAGCGATCGCAGCGGCATCTCCCTGAAGATCCGGTTGGAGAAGCTGGAGGCTTCGAACAACAGGATTGAGAATATGCTGAAGCAGTTGTGTGATGCCGGTAACCGAGATGTCGCCGACGACGGAATGAGCGAGGCAGTAGATGAGATTGCTGACGATAAAGAGCCAGCCTCGTAATTATGGCTTGGTCAATCCTACTTCTATATCTTCATCCTATCACAGACTTCCCATGGTAATAAGCAAGCTTAAGTCTTTATATCGTATACTCCGCCGCAAATTCCATATCCCCTCGATCTCTACACCCCCAAAAAGCCCAGCGCAATCCCCAGCCCACAACGATCAATCCCTCCCCCAAGCTGGCTTTGCCTATACCACTCTGCTTTATGCCGAACCCCACCCCACCCCACCCCACCCCATCCACTCAACATCTGATCCCAAAAATGCCCCCGCCTTGTCCTCTATACGATTATAGGCCGGTGACCCATCAAACCAATACAGAAGGGACAAGTAAAAGAAGAGAGAGCGCAGGACTTACTCCCCCTTTGGCTGACATACCAGACCAATCCCCCTGTCTGCGTCGTCACTGTGATCTTCGCTACTTGTCAACCTTCAGCTACCCTTTCCCCCCTTTCCCTCTTTCTCGCGACCTCTCTTTTCCTTCCTTCCCTGCTTGCCCTCCCAACCGTCTCCCAACACCACACCCCCAACACGTCTCCCACACAATCCAGACTCTCATCTCCGAAAAAAGTAGAAATTATCCCCATTCCTCGCCCTCGCCCTCACCCGTCTTGCCCCTCCCTCTCCTATCCTGACTCCCACTACCCTCTCCCACCCTATGTCCCGTTCCCTTGCCCCTCTCCCCTCCCCACTTTCCATTCCTATTCTCACTTTCGTCTTCAGCGGAGATCTCAACCCCCCCCCCCCTCCAGGAACAATCTCCATCTCGTCATCCATATACGTGAACACCGTCTCTGGGCCGGGAGTCAGGCGAGAGGGGGGTGGTGGGGGAAGACGAATCCGCTGACGTTGAGAAAGAAGAAAGAGTTAGTGTCCGGTTGGTGGGATGAGAGGTGCATGGTTGTATGGGGAGGAAAGGGTGAAGGGGGGTTGCAAATGGTAGTCAGAGAGAAGAGATAGAGATAGGTGCTAGAAGAGAGGGAGGTGTGAGAGAGAAGAAGAAGAGGGGGCCAGGAAGTATACATTGGTTGTAAATTGGATTGTAAATTCATGCCTTCCCCAGGCAGGGAAGAAAAGACATTGAGTCCATCCATCTAAAAAAAAGGTGCCAGAAATCGTCGATAAGTAAACACACTACCACGTAAACTAGTATAAATCAATCACTGAATCAACTTGCAGACGCGAGAGTATTGCATCAAGAGCATTCCTTCTTCTACTCGGTAAGCAGAGAATGGAGAATAGCTCCATGATTGATGACTAGGCGCTATCGAAGCACGCTTTTTTCTTGCCAACGCCACTATTTTCCGGCGATAGCGCTGAGTGCAAGAACTTTTTTGGGCGGAGGATCTTGGTGGTCTGGTCTTGAATTGGGCGGGCGGGGGGGGGGGGGGGGGGGGGTGGTTCCTTGGTGGATTGGCATTTCGTGTGGTACTTGGAGTAGCTAGCCGATGCAAGGGGAGATTTGGCCTAGGTTGAGACACCTCGCTTCTCGCCTGGTCCATCTTGCAAATCACCTCGAAAGGGGACAGAAGCCATCTACAGCACGAGAACGAAACCCGCGGACAGCCAAAGTGGGCCAGTACGACATCTTGACATAAGTAGGAAGACTTTTTTCTATCGTCTGCAGAGATATGCCCGTCGAAGAAGCAAAAAGGGATATTCAGGCAGTTTGGCACATAATCAGCCCAGCAGAACTTGATAAGGATTAGCATCGTAGCCTTCAAGAAGGAGGGAGATCACTCTGACCTTCCCAGTTCCAGTCTTTCATCACACCCACCCAATGCAATCGACCGCGCACTGTCCTTCCAGGGTCAATGTTCTCCAAAATATCCGTGGACGTCTTTATCAGCCGTGGAGGCCTCGTGGGCGCTGAAAAGCTACCGATCCGGCGCCGGCCCAGACCGTCAGGCTTGGAGCAATCCATGCAACCGGGATACTCTTGATGACCGAAATTCCTTTTCGTATTGTGCGGCATATACGTATGACGATATCTCTGCCTAGATTTCTCAGCCTCGTCAATGTCTCGGCGATCCCAGACTTCCTTAATGACTTCCCAGCAGCGGTCTAGATTGCCGATAGACATCCGCTGGACCATAGCCGCCCACCTCTCCTCGACCCACAGACGTTCTTCGTGACTAACCACTTCGCAGCCCGCAGCTAGCAGAGGGTAGATGTGTACAATGACAGCTCTCGAGCTGATTGGGACAGCCGCGAGCTTGAGTAGGACCTTCTTGGCCAGTTCCTCAGCCGACATGGATGGTATCTCAGGAACCGCTTGATGAAGGTACAATAGCGTGGCCCACCGGTAGGCTTCCGCCGTTAGCAAGCTATGCTGGATCTCGGACGAAGGATCTTCAGGCGATTCGAAGAGGCAGGGTGGCTCCCAACTCTCGATTGCACTTTTCAGATCGTTTGCTTGAGAGACTATCGTAACGGTGTTGCTGGGATATCGTATGACCTTCCGCACGAGATTTGCAACTCGCCCAATGAGCGGGAACAGCGTACTGGCACATCCCATCAGCGGATCTACCTCGTGACTGAGGGACATCGGTCCGCAAGGTGTTAGGACAGCGTCAAAGTCATTCGAATCGTCGTCGTCGACGGATGTGAGGCGTGCGATGACGTCCATGTATACCCAGGTGTTGCAAAGGAACTTTAGACGATTCAATTCTTCGGGAGGTAGAGCATTATGCTGATGGTTCATTATAGCGCGATTTACAAGTACTCTGGCTCCTCGCAGATGCTCTATGCCAGTGGAGGTGTGCTGGTCCCAAGACTCGGAGAAGGCCAAGACGAGCGTTGTCGCTAATGCAGTTTCTGTCCGCATATTGTGTATCCCACTGGCCAAGTGTTCAATACTTTGTCTCATATGGTCGATACCGTGCACCCTCAAAGCCGGCTTGTTCTTGGACGTGTGAAATGCGGTCATTGAGCTGATGGCATGATACAGAGCTGGCGAATCACGAGCCAAGGGCCATATCATGGTTCTCCATGGATTCTCATTCGGCCCATCCTTGACAGAAAGAATCCCGCATGTTTGTTGGTCGAATCTCAACATCAGCATCTCCGGGCTTCCCGGCAGTATTCCTGGCTGTTTGTACATTGCATTGCAGCACGAGCTGTCCGAGGACCCCGTTGAATCAGATAAAGATGGTGACGGCAGACGCGTCAGCCATGTTTCTGCAGGATCGTGTCGCGGAATCTCTTCGACGTCGTTTTCCAGCTCAGAAAAATCATGACCGGTAGGTGTTTGCTCAGCATCTGGTTGCCCAGGTCGGTAGTGTACTTCTTGCTCGTATTGGAAGTCGACATACTCCGGTGGTGGAGGGGCATCGAGATTCGACCCGGGTACCAGGAGGTCGATCAGTCGAGGAGACTGGCCTGGAGAGAAGCTTGTAGCGGTAGAGACACCTGATTGCTGCGTACTCCAGTCATCAAACGCTGAAAGATTTGTCGACGGCGTTTCTATCGGTGGTATGCCGTCCGAAAACCACCAAGGTGCTAGCCCCGGATTCCCACATTGTGGCGGATCAGGAGAGAAGATATGTATGGAGTCGCCGATGTGTGAGTGTGATATATTGGAATCGATAGGTTGGAAGGAAGGCAAAGGGTATTGGTAGAGGGATCTTTGAAGGCCGTCATAGTGTCTAGTAGCAGGTTGGGAAGGTTCAAAGGGATTCGGGCTTGCTGACTTCGAAGGTCGTGCGGGAATTGTATCTATGCTCAGTCTTTAGCTGTTTTCCTCTCTCACAAAGGCAAATTGTATACCCTTCCCCAATGTCGGAGACGCGAGCTTGGTTATAAAAGTCGCTTCCTCAAAAGCGCGCCACTTGAAGTCCTTCTTATAGCCGCCACATTCCACCTGGCGCTTGTGGCACTGCTGACATGTTGGTTTTGTCTCGTCGCACTTCAACCTCTTCGCTTTGCAGGTCACACAACCTAGACAGTGTTGGCCCAATTGATACAGACATACGGGATCAGGCGGCTGCGCGGGTACGTACCATTGCGGCTCTTGGATTGTTTTGGCTTGCTTGTGCTTGCTGTGCTCGCAGCAGCTGCCTTGACCTTTGGTGCAGGCAATTGATCCTTCTTGGCTTTCGTAGCCTTCGGTTTGGTTCGTCGGACAGCAGGCGATGCGAGGATGGGCGATTTGAGGAAAGCCGTTGGTGACGGAATGGCGATTGTCTCCATGGAAGCTCCTCCAGCAACGTGGTGTTGTTGAAGGAGAGCTGTGGAAGCCTCCGGAAAGCATTCATGAGTGGGGAGGAGGTGGAGAGGGAGCAGGAGGAGTCGCAATCGTATCGAACGGTTTGTGAGAGTGTGGAGGGACAATTGAGGGACTGACTCCTCAATGGGATCATCGATTGGCCCACGTCGGAGAGCATCTCGCGATTGAAGGGAGCTTGTCTGATAAAGCTAAAGTGCTGGACAGCACGCCAGGGATCCGTTGAGCGGAGAGCAAATCATGGGGGCCGCCCAGCAGTGCCAGTCTAAGAACTGACCCGAGAAGCGAGAAGCGAGACACTTGGTTCACGGTGGAGAAGGCCTCAAATCGATATGTCTCACTCCCATCTGCTGTTGTGAGAAAGTATAAGCTATCTCAAATCATATCCTTGCTCTGTCGTCTGCAGACGGCCCTGATGCTGCAATGTAAAATGCGCTGGTGGGTCCAGGACGTGGGTTGCGGAGCAATGAAGATTCATTTGGGACCATAGAGTGGCATGGGCGGTGCACCATGCTGGTGCTCCACCTTGCCCGAGTTACGGGTGTCTACATGAGTGTGGTGAGACGGTCTGCAATGGATCGGAATCTCATCAGATGTTTTTGGAATTGGTTCCGGTAGAACAAACACAGCAGCCCAACCCTGTCTAATCCATGGCTCCAAAGGCTAAGCTCACTACTGCTTCTAATCGAGATAAAACCCTAATGCAATGGCAAAAGCGGCAGAATTCCTCGCTCCAAAATGCAAAATGTTTTCACCCGAAGAGGGACTCGAACCCTCAACCTTAAGATCTACTTCCACAAGCTTGATTGCAAGATAAAAGTCTCACGCGCTAGCCAATTGTGCCATCCGGGTTCGCCTGTAGAGCGCTGGGAGCGAACTGGGACACATAACCATCGCTGGCGGTCAAAAAACGAAAATTTTGTGGGGGCCAACTGAGATTTTACCGAGAACCTAGGACGGCATCCGTCAACAAATCCACCATCTATTGCGACGAGTCTAGCATCAATCGACCTCTCGTATCCAGGTGGTCTCATCAATTGTGTCTGGAAGAATGGGGGAAACAAATACAAGCATCAGAGTCTACATTAAGATGGGACGAGGTCTATGTACTTGGCCATGCTACAAATCTAATAGATACTTGTTACAGTCCACGGCAATATGATCCATGCCAGTGAATAAGAAGGCTTCATATAGTCGGAGAATGGTGGTCCAAAGTAGGAGAGACTTTTCATCTCATCATGATTACATTGACATTTGGGAATGGGTGAGTAAGTATATTCCTTTAATTTTTTATCTCATCATCCAATCGAAGACATATGGGGAGTCTACGTCTTGTTAAAGATGTATGCTACGTACATATCTATGTCTCTGCAGGTTGGGATTCTCTAGGACTGGGTATGTCAGTAAAGCTGGAGGTGAAAATGAAACACTCAGGAGCAAGAATGGACGCACACGAACCTAAATCGTTCACAAGTGCTTGTGGAAGAAGTCCAGCAGGATCGAGTATCCACGCTCATACTCCTTCTTGACCTTCTCGTCCTCGAGGTCGCCCCTACAAAGGCCGTTAGCAATGTCAGGACTGCCTTCTCTGGTTGGTACGTGCCGTGCTGCCATCCAGCCGTGGACCTGATCATCAAATGTCTCGACGTGTTTTGGTACTTTCAGCTCCTCTTCGAATTTCTTGACGGTATCTCGGTCCTCGTCTTTGGATGCAAGCATGCATAAAGGGATAGTAATGCCCTTGGCATCGTTCGAATCAACCATCGCTGGGTGTACCTCAGCGGCAGCAGTGAACGACGTGCCGGATTGCGACGTTAATGAGACAATCTGATACATATCAGCGGTGTTTTCTTGATTGCTTCCTGTACTAGATCTACCTTTCCACCCCAGCACATCCCCAAAACTCCCACCTTCTCAATCTTCGGGCTGTACTCTCTGATCGCCTTCACCAACTTCGGCACCCTCTCCGCAGTCGCTGGCGAGTTCGCCGGTCCCTGAAAGAAGGCGCCAAGCTTCTCCCCTTTTTCCTTGGTGTCTGGCGGGTACCAGCTGTGATCTGCAGGTTTGCCCTCGAAGAAGTCGGGCATGTAGACCTGGTATTGGTGGTTTTTGTCGTCGGCGTGGGCGAGGATGTCGGCACCCTGAAGGGCTTGCGGGCTGTAGCCGAAGATGTCATAGACGATGAAGATGGCGGAGGTGGCGCTGGAGGGGCCAGTCGTGTCTGGAGAATGTCAACGATGATAGGGGAAAACGAGATGCGATGGTAGCGGGTGATGAAGCATACAGGTTTTAAGTCCACCGATGTCGACGAATTTGCCTTTCTCCTTGTAGCCTTTTGAGACTGCTGGGGGAACGGTGCAGCAGGCCTGATCTAGTCGGTAAGTGCGTCTCAACTTATGGATCAATGGACTCGAACCTCGCTATGTCCGTGTTGAGCCATGGTTGAGGAAGCTCTGGAAACAGGTCGTTGGATTAATTATTGCACTGAGTGTTTGAGACGAGCTTGGGAGGGAGAGGAGAAAGATACTTGACTTGCTTTAAAGACTTGGGAAGCCCGGATCTGCCCTTCCATGTCAATTCGGCATCGTGGGGTCGATCCAGCCCAATGTGGGGAAAGCACCACGTCATCGAGCACGCTGGAGTTAAGCTCAGCCAAATCCCGGCACCCACAGGCTCGGACATCGGGAGTGAAGACTTTACAAAGCATCGTCTCCATCAGCCCAGGTAAGGTGCACCACGCCAACTTAGAATATATCATGCTGATGATCCTCAATCTGCTCTTCAAAACTTACCTTACATCTATCTGTAGCCTGCACCTCGGACTTTCCCATATCTCCGTCATGAGTGCCCTTCCTTGAGCAAATCCGCCAGCGCAATGCTCACCCTATCCACGTATTCCTCATCCTGCTCCCTCACAAACTTCCCCTTCACAGTCTCAGGTGCCTTCTCCGGCTCTGCTCCCCAACAATCCTCTTCCACATGCCCCCACCGTCCACACCTCTCACACTTTTTCCCCTCTTTCGGTTTTCCAATCCTCTCCTTCAACCCCATGATCCTCTCAATGTCCAACCCCGGCTGTAACTTCCAACACTTCTCTGTTCGATGCCCTGATTTCTGACAGTGCCTGCACCATTCATACTGGTCGCCAGCCCACGGCGGTGTGACTTCGGGATGCAGCTTCCAGCACTTGGCTTCGACGTGCCCGGGTTTCCCGCAGTGAGGGCACGGTTTTCGTTTCTCATCGAAATCAGGGTCGAGGTCGGGGTGGGCTCTGTAGCAGGTTTCTTGTAGGTGACCCCATTTTCCGCAGATGAAGCATAGCTGGCTGTGCGCGTCTTCCTTGGAGTCCTTGGGGCGTTGTTCGGGATGAGCTCTGAAGCACCGTTCAGCAGGATGGCCTGATTTGCCGCAGTGGCTGCACGCCGGGCGAGCTTGAGCTTGCGGTCGAAGTTCCGGATGTATGTCGTAGCAGCCTTCTTGCGAATGACCAGACTTGCCGCACTCACTGCATTGTACTCGAGCGGTCTCACCTCGATTGAACGATTGCCGGAGCTCAGGATGGAGTACGAAACACTGCTCTGGTGAGTGATTGTTACGGCCACACCCATGGCATCCTTTGGGACCCTTCAGGTTGCTCTTCCTCTGGTCGTAATCTTTCGATGGTCCGGCTTGCCCTTTTCCACCTTCGGCTTGGGCTTGCCCAACTTTGCCCTGGATGAGCACCTCGCAGCGGCCGCATTTCCTGTGACCACATGCGGGCTCGCAACTTGACCCAAGCTGATGACGTTTCCGGCATTCACAGCAACGCCAGCCCATGGTGGAAACGCGGAGAAGGTGATTGATGACGGGTTCCAAAGATCTGCCGGTATGAGGAAGGTAGAAGTTGTGATGGGAAGAACAGAGGTCGAGTTTCAGAACCTGGGAGGCAGACCTCTGAAAATATTTAAAATAGGAAAATGGTAAAGCAATGTGTATGCAAATCGGGATATTACAGCAATGATTAAATAGTACTCTGACTACCTTACGAAGCCGAGTCAGGTTGAAGGGTGTGACATGATCCGAGTGATGCCCGAAGCCATGGAATGACTCCGTTATGCTGTATCTACTTAGTTGAATCAGTTGCGAGACCATGACTCGAAGTGTCTGCAATGATCGATCGGAGTCTTCATGGCAACATCGTTGCTGCGGGAAATTGTACCCCAAGAGCTGGTCATAGTGGTACTCCAAGGCACAGCGGATATACGTCGAATAGTCATATGACAACTTAACCCCGTAGATGAAATATCCCTGTCTTGGCTTGTCGTACACACATACAGAGTGTGATTACCGCTGTCACCTAGGGTCATTGACACCCATCATGGTGCCATTTCGAGCAAATTACTATCTAGGAAAAGGCAGGAACGATATGAGAACCTTGACGTAAACCTCCATGAAATATAAGCGGGAAACCCAAGCTTGATTGACAAGGCCGTGAATATTCGCGAGAGCGCGAAGAGTCTCAATGTCTGACCGGAGAACCGACGCTAAGTCCACACAGTGCTGCAGCGGTAGAAGTAATTACAGGAATGAAGGTTAGGTAAGAATAGAAAGACTTGGGACACGCACCATCTTGGCCATTATACCGATCGCTAATTAGCCTTGGGAGATGTGGAAATGGGGTCGAGCTTGCAGACCCACATGTGGGAGAGACTTCGGAGGCTGGGAGCGGCAGGAAGCCACAGAAGAAGCTCGCCTGGGGACAAGTTTTAGCCTTTGGTGCAGGATTTGATGCAGATCCAACTACAGGAAATTGGAACGAAGCCAGTAGAGGAGGTAGGAGGATGCAGAGTCGTTGAAAAATTTTCAGTGCTTGGCCAGCACCTGATCGAAAGAATGATCATGTTCCCTGTTCTTCGATATCAACGAGAATAGGAAATCTCGGTTCAGATCCGAGAAGCCAGTCAAGTCTCTCCGAATAGATGGTAAGAAGCGCATGCTCGGTATACTGGCGCCCGGCTGGCCATTGAATTTCCGCACTTGCGCCTTTCGCGCTGCCATTTTCGCCGACGAGTTGCGACTTGACTGTTCAAGAGTTTCCTGGTTTTCCGGTCTGCTGCAAGAGTGATCCGACGAACCGGGCCTTTACCAAACAAGGCCGTAGTGGGCTTGACCAACGGGTAAAGCCTGCCTTGAATCCATGGGCCAGGTGAATGGCCGTTGCAGCAGTTCTACGGCCCAATGTTTCGTAAAATGTGTAGAGTAGAAGTACATCGGGTGGGAAAGTCGTTGCGTTGACTCAGCCTATCATGATTGACAGAGTGGACGTTGCTCGACTCTTTTGCCGATAGCTACCATAAAGAATGGTGTGGTGATGATTGCCAGCCCGCGAACTGTTGGCGGCGTAAACATGTTAGACATGTCGAGCTCGCGATCAATGACCCCCAAAATAAGCACCTTACGTTCGTGCGTGAGAGGGGAGGCAAATGAAACACGACCAGCAAAATGGACCTGCAGGCCAAACGCACCATGAAAGGACTGAGGCAGCATATTGCGTCAAACTTACCTGTTAATGGACGTACTAAGGCTCCAGAATTGGTCTATCTTTCTACAGTTCGTGCACTAATCTGCCGTCAGACTCGGATGCCGCGCCTGGAAACGTGTATCTAGCAACGACGCTAGTTATCTTCGGCCTCTTCTTAGGCCTCGCAAAATTCTATCGCCACATACAGTTGCAACGACTCGATTAGAGATATTCCTTGATCACCGATGCTGTTGCAGCCAAGGTGAGCTGAGTAAAGTAGTAGCTCCGTCGAGGTCTTGACAGAAGGCCTCTTCACTCCTCAACCGACCGCTCTTTGCCTTTTGAGCCTTGGCGACTCAAGGATCACTGATCCGATGCAGTCTTTGTCCACTCTTGCAACTGGATGACGAGGGATCACTAGCCAAGTCGGCAGCGATCGTGCCCTTGGCTGATGATCGCCCAAATGTTGTAGCGGTGGTCCAGATGTGCTTCGTTGTAGAAGGCCTCATCTTACGCTTCCTGATGGATGGATGACTCCGATAGTGAACGTCGCCTCGAAGGCAAATGTATACTCCTGCTGGATCGATCCGTTGAATGTCAGCATGAGATGACCAAGGGACGGAAGAGTGAGGGCATACGAAGCGCTCCTATGTGATGAATATATGGTATCCCAAGACCCCCATGTCCACAGGATCATTATCGTGGGGGTGATAATGATTGGATTATCTCGACCGGAAGCATGCCACGTGAAAGACTGTCTGAGCTGTGACCTCATGCTGTGGAATGGAGAGCGACGGCACGAGTGGAAAAGCTCCGAAGTTGAGGATCCTGCAGGCCATGTTGGCTGATAGTTTCAGCGACACATGGTCGCAGGCCTTGGCCGGGAGAGGCATAGTGGGGGAGGTTGTCCGTCTTGCGCATCAATAACAATGGGGTGAAACGCGATCCCATGAGTTCTGAGCCCGCACTTAGCAGCGATCACCGCCAAAGTTCGAACTTTGAACACCCTCCCTTACATCCGCCAGTCATCCCTCTTTCTTGCGCTGTACCGCCTATTCTTGGAACATGTGTCGCAATCACTGGCCCGGGAAAGATACTTTTTGCGCCTGGCGGGTTCTCTGGCGAGTTCAATGGTATCCATACTCTTACTCAGAGTCAGGTGCCACCGTCAGTGGATCCATGCTCCTTCAGCACAGAGCTGTTGCACTTCATCGGCAGCTCGGCTTTATGGAGGACCACCTATGTGTAGCCAACAGCGACGAGGCACTCTCGACCATGTCATAGCTGTTGGCCTTTCGTTGTGCCGCAGCAAGTATGATCCGTCCGCGGTCACTCTGGCAGTCTCTACTCTCTTAGGCCCACCAAACAGTTGGGGGCTTCAGATACAACCAGCCACGCCGCAGCACTGGTTTGTTAAGTCCACCCCTGGGGCTTGGCCAATGACCTGCCACTAGTATCGAACAAAGTATCCGTGTCGTTGGTATGTTTCATCCTGACGATGCGCGGATCCCACACTTCTGAGCCTACGCACGGCAGAGCTTCATATCGCCCTGCGCTTTCCCACCCATGTATCGCGCAACTCTCTACAGGCGCAAAAAGTTGCTCGCATACTTGACCGCCTTCTCCCTACACCCTCTTCATCCATCTCGCGTCTCTTCTCATCATTGTCTTCTCTTTGCCGGCGCTTTTGTCAAGTATACATTGAGTTGTATCTTGAATGCCGCTAAACCCTACTAACCGAGGATTATGACATTTTGGGATATCAGCTGATTTGAGGCAACCCACTCGATATCAGGCGGGCTGAAACCGATTGGACTAACAAAGGATTATTATTTCAGAGGATATCGTGTCTTTTGGTAAGTTGGTTCGGTTAGCATCTTTTTGCGAGACATTTCATAAGTTCGGCTTAGCTGATGGGCTGTGCCTTCGATCAGAAACGTTAATCTCCGTCAAGGCCCCCACCACCACGATTACTACTACTGTGTATCTCGCCCACCATGCCTTTGGCTGGAGATTGCTTTACCAATCCTGCCCCTGCGCCGCGCCAGAAGCAGTCTGACCGCAGCAGCAAAAAACCTCTTCAAAGGTCGGCTTCCACGAACAAAATACCATCTTACAAACCTTCCAAATTCGATCCGGCATACACTACTAACCCGCCGAAATCACTTTCGGAAAGAGCGAGAATCTTGCAGGAGAAGAAGAAGAAGAACGAAGCCATGGCCCCAAGGCAGCAGCCGCATCTGGGAAACATGATGGCCCCGAGGAGACCCAAGCACCTTGACTTAATGGAAGCAGTTTCATCTAAAGAGCATAGAACTTTGCAGGGCTTGCAAGACTATGGACTGCTCAATACGAGACGGAGAAAGTCCCAGGATAACAATGGAATCAAGATCAAGCACATTCCGAACAGGGAGTCGTCGTACCGCGAGATTGCCTACAGCGAGTACGTCGCTCAAGCCTTCAACCTTTCAAACGACAATCTGAACCATGGGCCTGGACAGAAATCAGAGGCTCCCGAGCCTTTCACACACGCAAAGCAGGACTCAGAAACCAGCGCAACATCTATGGAGATCCCAGTAGCGTTGTCCGGGAAGGATCGCCGCCCGAAGATACAGGTGACCATCCCAAAAGCCAGACGTCGCTCATTCATCCAACCGCCGTACCGCTCGCCTTCGATGAGAGTCCGAGAAGCCCTGAAGAAAGAGGATCTGGTCAGCGCCGTGTCTCCACCATCGACGTCAACGAGAGGCATGTCCAGTGACACCGGGCAAGTGCGGTTGTCGATCGTATCTCCGTTATCTGTTGTAGCCATGCCCAAGCCAAGGCGGCCGTTCTCCGCGAATTCTTTCGAAACGATGAGCCTAGAGATGCCGAAGAGCGCTCCTCTATTGAAATCTCATAGCATTGACTCTTCTGATGACACCAGTGGACAAGACGATAGATCCTCCAATTACAGCGAGACATCCTCCATGTCCAGCTTGACCTCGGAGACCGATCTAATGAAGGCAGTTGAGCACCGGAGAGCAAGCCTTGCCTTCTCTATCATGTCGCCCACCGCGGCTGGCGTTTTCGATCATCCATATCCCAAGCTACCGAGGAGTGTGAAAAGCACCATGTCTTTAGCCGACAAAGCCAAGCTAAACAAGCCATTGCCTCCAGAGCCTGAACTTGGAGAAATCACCCCACTTACCATCTCGCGGTCCGGCAGCATGAAAAGACGGCACGGTCATGTGCCAGCACCACTGAACATGTGCAGGTCATCTACCATCAACCTACCATCGCGACGGATATCTCGATGTTCGTCGTTGCGATCCAAGTACACGCCAGCCGACCTTGATGCCCTCGACGACGCGTTCCTCAAGCAAAGTCCACAGGAACTTGAGGAGCCCTCATTTGGCTATGCGGACTCACCAACCTTGAGCCAGGCCGAGCTGGCTCTCGAGGCGCACCTTGGCACCATCGACGAAGATTCCGTGATTGAGTCGCACGAACTGCAAGTGCCGCTCCTGCATGACCCTTTGCAGATTAAGCGCGGCCCCATGCATATGGAGCCGTCTCGGAAACCCCCTCCTCCACCTTCATCCCGATCGTCGTCGCACGTTCCTAGCGAGGGATCGTCAGCCAAGCACAAGAAACTGCAGAAACGGTCACCTAGTCACGTCGCACTACAGATGCGAGGCGCTAGTAACGATTCTCTTCGCCGCAGGATATCGGCACCTGTCGTGGGCTCGAGCAGTAAGGCTTCCAAGATCCTAGGCCAGGCTACGGCCGTGCCCATGGAGCGGGAGAGTAGCTCGGAATCCAACACCAGCCCCACCAGAAGGTCGTCCCATGCGTACTCTGACAGCTCTGACATGGCACGAGATGATTCTTCAACTCCCGAAAGTGATCTGTCCTTGTCGATCGCAGATACCGCCTTCGAAGAGATCCGTCAGCGGCTCGAGGTGCTCAGTCCGAAAGTGGACGCAACAGAACAATTTTTTGCCCTCCGCAACAGGGTCTCGTCCGATGCCTATTCCGTCAAATTACCACTCCAAGCCCACAGCACCGCACAAACACCATTGACCTCAAGACCAACCACTTCCCACGGTGAAGATGATGAAATTCCAGAAGTTCCCCAGGTTCCCGCAGCGTACAAATCTGAAACGACTAACGAGTCGGCTATCGGTTCGGAAGACTCGATTCCTCCACGCATTGAAGAACATGCTTGCGGCGACAATGATGTGCATCCACTCGAACGACGTGGACGTCCCGACAATCTCTCAATCCGGACCCGTTCTTTGGGCTCGATTGCCATGTCCGAGATTCCGGATATGTACGCAGCCCTTCCGTCACCAGCTTCGACTCTTCAGGCCCCGATGACCCAGGAGGAAGTCGAGCGCATGATATCTGCAGATGCCGCCGAACAAGTATTACTTCGCATCCTTGAGAATTTAGACAACCTACAGGACCTTTTTGCTACAGCAACCGTCAGCAGAGGCTTCTATCGCACCTTCAAGCGACATGAACTGCCCCTAATGAAGAATGCCCTCCGCGGCATGTCGCCAGCGGCATGGGAGCTTCGTGAGATGAGTTCACCATACCCGGGTCTGGAAGGCGACGGCAAGACTTCTCCAAAGCTCGGCTATTCACCAAGCGTCTACCTTCAGCATTACATGCGTGACATGTATACTATGATCGCTCTGAAATCGATGATATTGGTCCACTGCGAATCATTCCTACGCGCTGACACTATTACCGCTCTCGCCGGCGGTGAGACCGAGCGAGCTTCTCAGATCGACGACGCATTCTGGCGGGTATGGACCTTCTGCCGTATCTTCGGCTGCGGAACCAATCGAGAGGATGACATTACTGCGCAAATGGATTGGCTTCGAGGTGGTATCCTCGCTAAGCAGCAGCGGCGTGAGGGCAACAGCTCTGACTCGCCAAGCTTTGGGCACGGAAATCATGGTGGCCTGACTGCTGAGGATCTCTATGACATGACGGAGATCTGGACCTGTCTTGGTGTTTTGGTCCGTGGTTTTCAAGGCAAGCGTGAGCTGGCCCGCGATGTGGGCATCTTCGAGCATGCAGGCATTGCTTCTGGTGATGTTGAGCAAGAAGATGCAGCGCTCGGTACGTTCAGCTCGGTACATTTCGAGAACATCAGCTAATGTGTTACAGAGGAGTGGACCTACCACCTCCTTACCCTGGCACCACCCGCAGTGCTTGCCGTTACCACTCCTGGCAGCCCAACAGCAGCCACCTTCGCTCATGCTCAGACCCGCGGCTATACGACCTGGGCACCACCCGCACTTTCTCGCTCCACATTCTTGAAGGAAGCTGTCTCCCGCGTCTATGAAGAACGTATGGCACTCCGTCATCCCACAGTCAGCAGCAACATGGCTTCGTCCCCTGATGCATCACCTTCACCTCCCCAACAGCCCTCGAACGCCCTTTTAGCCCGCCAGCGTTGCGCCATGCACGCCGTTACCATCCGCGCCAAACGCCTGGATCCGTCCTTCGCCGCTCTGCCCGTCAGTGAAGAGCGACCTATGAGCAATTGGACGGACATCGTCACCAAGCTCGATGGCGATGTCCCACAGATGCCGAATGGCCTCCCAACACCCGCGCCAACTCCCACACCTCCAAAAGTCTACCTGCACATTCCTGCCTCGCCGTACCGAAAACCCACCCAGCCGTCGCCGAACCTACAAACACCCGCCATCTCTTTGCCATCATCGATACCCACGGGCCCTCAAGTCCGGGATCCTGTCGACGTGGCGGTGGATCGGCTGGTGGCTATGGGGTTCGAAGAGCGGAGAGCGAAAAAAGCGCTTGCGGACACGGATAGTGGCAACAGTGTCGATTTCGATCGGGCTGTGGAGGTGCTTGTGCGGGAGCGAAAAAGAGATGTGGGAAATCTGATGCATGGGAGCTACAGGGGACGGAAGGTGGAAGGGGAGGGTGCGAGTGGCAGGGATGTCGAGACCTTAGGCCTTGGATTGAGGAGCGCTAGTGGAGAAAGTCCGGTCATGTGGACGTGAAGGAAAGAATAAAACGTTTCTGTGTCTATAGGAAAGCTGTATATACGTAGTGGATGAATATAATAAAACTGCTAACATCACCAATGTCAGACCCTTGGTCCCCGTCCTCGCTGTCGCGATCGAAATAGATCACGCGTCAAGTGATTGGGCAGAGTTACCAAATCACGATTCCACGAAACCCAGTTTACCGTCAGTGTCCGGGGAAAGAATATGCAGTACCTAAGACCGGTAAAATAATCTAGGATTTTGGCGCGAGAATTCGGCCAGCGGGCGGCCAGTCTGTCCGTGACACCTGGGAGGCGATGCGATCCCTCTTCATCCACCAGTCTAGGTAAATGACGGCCTCTCTGACAGTGTCTGTTCATTGAACGCGATGAAAGAGGACCGGATGTGACAAACGAATGTTCTCTTAATGATCCGGGGAATCGGAATGGTTCCCATGTGAACTAATCTCGTACCTTGCAGCCTTGGCGTGTACTTTTCTTCATCCCGAAGCATATGACAACACACGTCCCGAAATCCTATCCTCCACCGTTCAAGCCTCCATGGCTTTACAACCCTCATCTCTCGATTCCGTGCCCCTAAGTGAAACAGTTTAATCCCGCGATGCGCAGTGAAGGCGACAACGAAGACCATCGTCACCGCCATCTCCACTCAGCCTCCGAGTCTGTCCCACTTCGTCCCTCCCTCGAGCGCGCCTACAGGTCCGATTCCGGCTCTGAGGATGAGTTTTCTGACCTCGATGTCGCTCCAGATGGCAACCCGCAGTACAAGAATCGCAGGAAATGGCCATGGACCGCAAGATTCCGGAGAATCATATCTGGAGGGGAGCCCAACGATGAGCACGAGGGCAAAGCGCGGCGGAGGAGTCCGCCACCAAGCAGGGCTAGAGGATGGTGCTGGCGTCGACGATACTGTCTCATCAATACAGGCATCCTGCTCGCAGGATTGATTACGGTATTGAGTGGAGGAGCATTTTGGGTGTATAAGACCGCGCCTAAGGATGGGGCATGTTCTTCCACCACTTTCGCAACGGCGAGACTGACAGTGTATGGCAGCTTTCACCTCCTTGGTACCCAACGCCTCAAGGTGGTACCGTGTCGTCTTGGCAGGAAAGCTACAAAAAGGCGAAAGCGTTGGTCGAGCGCATGACGCTTGTGGATAAAGTCAACGTTACCTCGGGAGTAGGCTGGTCGCAGGATCTGTGCGTGGGTAACACTGCGCCTGCAAACAGCGTCGGTTTCCCACCGCTATGTCTACAGGATGGACCGCTCGGTCTACGCTTCATGGACCATAGCACTGCATTTCCGGCAGGAATCACTGTGGGCGCAACTTGGAACAAGAACTTGATGTACAAAAGAGGCAGAGCGCATGCGATGGAAGCAAAGGGAAAGGGAATAAATGTGCTTCTTGGACCTGCCATGGGCCCCTTCGGACGCATGCCCGCCGGTGGACGAGTCTGGGAAGGCTTCGGAGCGGACCCAGTATTGCAAGGAGTGGCCGCATCGCAGACCATAAAGGGGATACAAGATGAGGGCGTTATGGCGACAGCGAAACATTACATCGCGAACGAGCAAGAGCATTTCCGGCAATCCTTCGAATGGGGTCTTCCCAATGCTCTCTCATCCAACATTGACGACCGCACTCTCCATGAGATCTATCTTTGGCCCTTCGCTGACAGCATCCGGGCTGGAGTCGCTAGCATAATGTGCAGCTACAACCTGGTCAACAACTCTTACGCCTGCGGCAACAGCAAGCTCCTCAATGGCATACTCAAAGACGAGCTAGGTTTTCAAGGCTTTGTGCAGTCCGACTGGCTCGCCCAACGTAGCGGTGTCGCCAGCGCTCTAGCAGGTCTTGACGTGACGATGCCTGGGGATGGTTTGCGCTGGATGGATGGCAAATCGCTCTGGGGCCCTGAGCTTACCAAAGCGGTCCTCAACGGCTCCGTCCCAATGCCTCGAATCGACGACATGACTACCCGCGTAGTAGCAGCATGGTACCAGATGAAGCAAGATAACACCACCGCCTGGCCGTCTCCACCTCCTAACGGCACTGGCGGCCCTAATTTCTCTTCTTGGACGAACGACAAAGTTGGGAAAATCCACCAAGGCAGCGATGACCCCACCACGGGCGTCGTAAACCACTTCGTCGACGTCCAGGGCATTGGCAAAGATTTCCATGGCCGCCTTGCCAAGCAGATTGCTGCTGAAGGTACCGTCCTCGTCAAGAACGTTAACAATATCCTTCCTCTATCCCGCAAGGGCGCCCACGCCTCGTCAGGAACCAAATACCGCGTAGGCATCTTCGGTGAAGATGCCGCCCCGAATCCCAACGGGCCGAACGCTTGCCCAGACCGAAGCTGCAACGTCGGTACTCTAGGTTCAGGATGGGGTAGCGGTGCGGTGGAGTTCCCCTACCTCGTTCCACCCATCGAAGCGCTCATCTCCTCTTTCTCTAACAGCAGCGTCCTCCTCACTCAACAACTCAGCAACACTCTCCCCGCGAAAATGCCCCGCTCAATACCCTCCTCCCAAGATCTCTGCCTCGTCTTCATCAGCTCCGATGCCGGCGAGGGTTTCGAGTCTTGGAACGGCATCCGTGCTGACCGAAACGACCTGCACGTTGACAACGACGGCGATGCCCTCGTGCAACACGTTGCAGCCACCTGCGGCGGTCCTGTCATCGTCATCATACACGCGGTCGGTCCTGTAGTACTCGAATCCTGGATCGACCATTCAAACGTCCACGGCGTCCTCCTCGCCAATCTCCCCGGCGAAGAAAGCGGCAACGCACTCGCTTCCGTTCTCTTCGGCGATGTCGACGCCAGCGGTCGTCTCCCTTACACAGTGCCCAAATCTCTGGCCGACTATGGCCCTGGAGGCCAGGTGCTTTACTACCCAAACGGCGTCGTCCCACAACAAAACTTTGATGAAGGTGTCTTCGTGGACTATCGCTACTTCGACGCTCATAACATCGAGCCCCGCTACCCCTTTGGCTTCGGCCTTTCATATACAAACTTTACGTTTTCCAACTTAACGCTCATCACCTTGAATCCGCGCTCCCCTTCGCCAGCCCCTCGACCCGAAGGTATATCACCACCGGTTTACAGCAATGATATCCCAAGTCCAGGATCGGCGCTTTTCCCGGAGGGGTTTAGGAAGCTCAAGAACCGAGTCTACCCTTACATTAATTCTGTGACGGATATCCATAAGGGCTCGTATCCCTACCCGAAGGGCTATGACCACCCCCAGCCGCTCTCACCAGCTGGAGGTGCCGAGGGCGGGAATCCGGATCTGTACACACCGCTGTTCAGCGTCAACGTCACGGTAACCAATACCGGAAAGCGGAAAGGCTCGCAGGTAGTACAACTATACGTCTCAATGCCGGAGGGGGTTATTGACAGCAGCACTGGAGATAAGATCGGTTTCCCGCCTTGGCAGCTCCGTGCTTTTGAGAAGATCGAGATTGGACCTGAGGAAAGCATGCATATACAATTAAACGTGACGAGGAAGGCGATCAGCTACTGGAGTCGAGGTCTGGGAAATTGGGTGATCCCTGATGGGGTTATCAAGGTGGGAGTCGGAGCGAATTCGAGGGATCTGCCACTACAGGAGGAATGGAAGGGGTGATGAGACATGAGGGCATTGTCAATATGAATGGGCGTAAGGAACAATAGCGGCATGGCTGCGAGGGCATGGATCGGTTAGAAACATCATGGGCGTTGTGAGACGTGCATATACGGACGTTTTTAGTGTACAATAAAGCTCTCCCTGTCGCATATGCTGGCAGAGTGCCGAAATCAGGGTTGACTGCATCAATCACTACTTTCAGGTGTATTGCGCCTTTGCATAACGCATCGACGAAATGATGATGGACTGAACCGTGATAGCCCATCGTCAAATTGGGAAGATGTCAAAGAGTTCTAACCACACAGTCAGAAGACACAAGAAAAGAGGGTTTTGCCAAGCAATTAGCTCTGATACTATTATTCAGCGTGAAAAGCGATGTTGTTGAAACAATACAGCTGCACGACATAAAGCTTTAGAGCTGATTCGGTACCCGCAAAGCTAGGTCATGTGTACGCGCTATCTCAGCGGTGGGCTTCATCCCACCTTGAAACCACAGGCATCCTTGATTAATTTCCTCGTGCTAGTTGAACATTACACGTTATTCAGTATCACCGAGTATCGAAACGACAATCGCCAAAACACCGGAATACGAATAGAAAATCAATTCCACGATGGGTAGGATCGGTGATGGCGACGTCCACGCTGCATACGTCGAGTTCCGCGCAAAGGAATCTGACAAGGTATCCCACCCTCAACGAACCCCATCATCCTCCTGTTACCTCTATCGTTATCATACACCTCCCACTATGCATCAGACCGTCAATCCCATCTCTTCCACTTTCAACAAACCTACTCCTTTACTAACCCCCCATCCCCCAGTGCCTCTCCGCACAATGCATCTACTGCCAGTCTGTGCGCGCCAAAAACACCTCTCGCCAGCGCCAACACCTCATTGAATGCCCCAACTACCTCTCCGCCATGAAGGAGCACAACCCAGACAACCCGATCCTGCACGAAGCCGTCAACGGCCCTCCCCCACCCTCCCAAAACACCCCGCTCAAGACCCCCAAGAAGCGTGACCTCGACACCATGATCGTCGGTGGTACGCCGGGGTTCCAAGGCACCAGCTCCATGGGCCATAGCTATGCCATCCCGACGCCGAAGCTGGAGCGCGACTTCCAGATGAGCGTGCAGCTGCAGCCGAAGATTGGCGTGGGCCCCGGGATCTGGGGCCAGAGAAATTGGTTGGGGTTTGTGAGTGGACATTGGAATGGGAGGTGGGGTAAGGGGACTGTCGTGGTATGATATTTTCCTTTCCATTCTGCATAACAGCATCCTCCACTGCCTATTTCTTGCGCATAGGTAACGGTGTGCTGATTTGATTGAATGCAGCCCGGAGGTCAAGACTCGCAGCTCGTCGCCCCGGACCTCTCCACCCACCTCGACGCGACCTACATCCTGCAAACGCATGACCACCCCCCCGCCTTCATCTCCGTCAAGTCCGAGGGATGGCGCGTCGGCCCGCGAGAGATCCTCGAGAAGCTGGAGGATCCGGCTGTGGCGGACGAGGTGGATCCGAAGAGCTATTGTTTCCGGCTGTTTGTGCATATGGAGACGGGAGATACGCGGTATCTGCATTTGAATACGGGCATGTGGGTTGGGAGTGGTGTGAGGAGGGGCACGGAAGGTATGTCCTGTTCTATGCTGTTCTTTCGTCTCCTGGTCGCTCTTGGTGGGGAACGGGAGCTGACGTGGGCGCTGTAGTTATCTACGATGCCTACCGCGTCACCTAGACGATTTCTTTCCTCTGGGGTTTCTCTTGGTACGGTAATAAAAGGCGAATTTGGGTGCTCGGATGGGGGCGTGGACGATACCTTCAGCGGTATCAGTCTCGGGAATAGTGCTGAGTGACATTACTCTCTGTAAGCTATGGCGGAACGGAACGACTAGCCCTACATTTGCTGAGACCGCGAGAGCTTCTCTTGCGGTAAGTGCGCTACATTTTGAGAGACACAAGCTTTTGACAACAGATCGTCTCTTTTTTGCTCTCAAAACAGCACTCTCGATCGTACCGCATCAAGCTTCCCCCCGGGCCCAATCCGCGTAGCAACGAAGCCTCGTGAGAAAGGTGCGGCAATGCCATCCCCCCCTATTTCTGCAACAAAACCGGCGAAACCTACCGCTTCTTCCTCCCAAGATCCGACTTCTATTGTCTCCATCCTTCTCGTGTCTCCATCCTTCTCGTGTCTCCATCCTTCTCGTGTCTCTATCCTTTCTTCCTCTCTATCCTTTCCTCCACTCTGTCTATCTTCCTCTCGATCCTTCTCTCCACTCTGTCTATCCCCCTCCCTCGCCTCCACCCTTCCCCCGTCTCCATATTTTTCTTATCTCCACTCTTCCCTTACCTCCACCCTCCACCTCCGCTCGCAATCCCAAACCCCATCCCTCACACACCACTCCCCACTCCCCACTCCCCACTCCCACTTTCCACCCATCGCAGACCTCACACCACCCACAGCGAAGCGCCACCACGTACCCCACTCCCCACTCCCCACTCTCCACCTCCCAAGCAGCAGCCACCCCCGCCAGAGCCGCCCCATTGCAGGCGGAAAGCTGTGGGGGTTCCGTAGGCGGTTTGCTGAAGTGCTAAGCTGATGGTTCTGTTTCTTAGTAACGCGCGCAGCTGATGTGCTTGTGGGTTTTTGTTGCAGGCTGTGATCACTAAGACACGTTTGCGATCTAGAGAATGGTGGATAAGGTGTGTTAGCTGTATGTTTAAGTGGTTATTTGCGAGATTCAATTGGGATTGAGAGCTGCGCTCGCGGTTCCAGAGTTTGTGGTGCACTGACTGGAAAGATGGAATGGTGATGGAAGGAGTGAGTCTGTGAAATAGTGATCCTTACAACTGAAGGAGAGATATACTCTAGCAGCGGCATCGAGCACAGGTAACACCTAACAGTGCTCCGAAGAAGACCACTCTCCGCCCACAAACCCTACCAAACGCACCAGCCCTTGTCTGGGGTCCATCAACCACCAAAACGACACACCCAAACACTACGCACCCGCCACCATTCAATCAAGCTCAACAACAGCCTTCCTTTTCCGCCCCCTCACACCCTCGTCTTCATCAACCCCATCCTCCTTCATCAACGCCCTCCTCACACTCTCCAACATCGCCCGCGCCACAACCGGCGGCACCGCATTCCCAATCTGCCTCCTCACCCCCCTCGCCCCAAACACATGTCCCAACGGGAAACCCTGCAAGCACGCAAACTCCCTATGCGTAAAGTCCCGCACTCCACTCGGATGCCTCATGCCCCCCCCGGAAGTCGTGATGCAGCGCGCCAGGGAATTGCCATCGTAAGGCGACGCGGAGCGCGCGAGCGCCGTGGCTGGGGAGTGGTTGGATGCTGAGGATGGGATGCGGGCTATAGCGCGGTTGATGGTGCGGTGGGGCTGGAGGCCTGTTTCGGCCGGTGAAGCGGAGTGGGTTGGGGAAGGGAAGGGGGGGAGGGGTTCGCCTGGGCAGGCGGCGAGGAGGAAGATGCGCCAGCGGCGCTGGGGGAGGCCGTAGTCTGCGCAGTTGAGCAGGCGCCAGCGGATGCTGAAGCCGAGGGATGTGAAGATCTGGATGACGGCGTTGAAGTAGAGTTCGTGCCGCCGCAAGAGGCCGGAGGTCTGCTCGAGGGTGACGATGCGGGGGGTGGTTTTTCGGAGGAGGGCGGTGATGGCGAAGAGGGAGGCGGTGTTCATGTCGTCGTCTTTGCCCATGACGGTGTGGGCGTCGGAGAAGAATTGGCAGGGGGGGGAGAGGTGGCAGATGTCGCATTTGTGGGAGGCGCGGAGGGCGGAGAATTCGTGCGCCCAGAGGTTGTGGATGCTGGCGCGGGGGAAGTTGAGGGTGTAGGTGTCGCAGGCGTGTTGGTTGAAGTCGAAGCCCCATTGGACGTCTAAGCCAGCCATGGCGGCTCCGCGTGACATGCCACCTCCGCCGCAGAAGCAGTCTCCGAAGGTATATTTGCGTTTGATCGTGGAGGTCCGTCGTCCGGAAGGTGGTGGAGTGGGGAGGGAAGTTGTACCCAATTGCTGAAGACTTTGCGAAAAACGTGATCTTAGATCAAAACAGTGAGAGGTGGGTTGTGTGCTTGATGCATCGGCTGACGGTATAGCCAAGGTCCGTATATCTTTAGCATTTACTGGGGTATGTGGGTGTTCTTTCGTGGGAAAGGTAGCGGGACTAATCAATCCTGAAAGATTTCTTCGATCGAGATCATGGCGGTGTTTGTTGGCATTCAAATCTTGGGATGAAGCATTGAAAGGTGTGTCAGCCGCACTTTTGCTTGAGTCTTCGGATTCGAATTCCGGGCGACGGGGCGTATATTTTGCGGAGACTTGATGATGTGAGAGCTCGCGGTTGTCTTCCAAAGCCACGGAAGGTGATCGGCCAATAGTCCTGTCGCTAGACGCTGGGCTGAGCGATCTGCGTGTTGTTTTTGTTAAGGTCTCATGACGGGTTTTTCGCCGTTTTCGTGGCGTCTCAGTAGGACCTCCTCTCAATTGATCTCTGGCCGGAGGAGAAGTGCTTGGCACGAATGTAGAGGTGACACGACCCTCGTATCTTTGCTGCAACATCCCAGCGCTTGTTGTTGTGTTGATTCGAAGATCAATATCAACAGTCTCCGTTGAATCTTCACGAGTCAGGCGTTGGGATAGAATATCAAGTATGCTGTTTTGAACTGAGTCGGAGGAAGGATGCCCGGCAGTAGGCGACACTGTTGGTTGAAGCATACGGTCACCGCCTGTAAGATCAATAAGGCTAGCAGGCTCATTGGGTTTCGTTCTTCTTACAGCCGCTTGAGTAAGGTCAGCAAAAGGTGCACTCCGTTTTCGTCGCTGCGCTTGTGCCGATGGGGAATAATCAGGGTCGTGCACATATTGACCTTTCCTTTGCCCCACAACACCACCGTGATCGGAGTCCGGAGAGGACAGGATATTCAGGCGCTCATCGGTTCTATCACGGTTTGCGCACGGGGGGAGCTGCTCAGTAGACCAATCTGCCTTTGACCCCCCCTTCTCCGTTGGTCCCCTCCATTTGTGTCGCAGTTGATGATCGACTTCCGCAAGCGTGGGATCACATTCTTCGGCTCTGAGTCGATGTATGGCCTTCTCCGACCATACGTATCTCTCCCTTTCTTGTGCATCAACATAGGAACAGACATACTTAAACCGGCAAACAAGGACGCGCTCATTGAGGATGGTCTCTTCAGCATCTTGAGAATTGTCCTCGCGGAAGCTGCACGCTGGAAAAGCTTTATTCGTCAATTTGATCTTTCGCCTTCTCTTGACGCTCGTGACTGGTATCGAAATCATCGCCTGAACGATGGGGTCTCTGTCGTCGTCCTCATCGACGTGCAAAATCCAACATAGCTCGTTGGCCTTCCTCTCCAGCAAACCATTCATGACCCGAGCTCTTCGGAATAGCCAGCCACGAAGTGAGATCGTGGAGGCCATGGTGGCATCCTCGATGATGTCGATGATTCTTAGGAAATCTCCATCGCAAAGCTCAACGTTCGCTTTTGGGTTGATCTTGATCCCATTGTACACGTAGCTCTCCAGCCTCTTGAACGGGGCGGCAATGGACAAATTCCTTACTGGCGTCGAATGCGATTTTGGACCGTGGGGTTTATTCTTGCTAGTCTCATCAGCAGCCAAGACTCGTTCAGTCTCTTCCTCGTGACGCTTAGCAAGCCAATTCCGGAACTCGGCCTCATCCATGCAGTCCACCGCCAACTGGTCATCTAAATCACTGGTCGAGTCGATCGCATTCTCTGATTGGCGTTTGGTCCCTGTACCGCCGTCATATGACAGTACTTGATTCTTTACTAGAGTGTCCGTCGCTGGGCCGTTGAGCAGCGAGGTCGGAGGTTGAGGGATTACGCTAGCTCTCGGCGTTCTTTGGGTGTCTTTATCCACGATGACGGCTGCGTTCCTGTAGGAACTTTTTCTGTCCTCGTCGCCATGCCGTTCTTTAGCGGAAGCTTGGACAACGTCTGCCTGATCGGCAACGTTCTTGTGACTCAGCTGGCTGAATGGAGAGGCGTGGCGCGAGGCTACTTGTGAGTTGATTCGATCGGTAGATTGATCTGACTTAGGCTCTGAGAAAGTGAAGGTTCGATATGACTGACTAGAAAAAGTTTGCTGGGGATTATTATGGTGATTTGACCACAGGGACTGAGATTGGGGGCCTTGACGCCCGGTGGACTCAGCGTGCTCTAACATTGGATTTGCTGGGGTCGCTTGAGGGGTAGATGACATGGACTTCTTGAAAGCTTGATGCTGGATAGCTGAAGGGAGGGATATGTGTGGGGCTGGAGCGTTTTTCGAGGAAGGGCGCGATGTGCTTGAACCGCCCCCACAGCTCGTTGAGAGCAATTCTGGGCTCAAGCGAGTTCGTTGCAGGCCGCTCTGTCTGGCTGTGATAGGGTCAGTCATGGTTCGACGAGGCAAGTGGTTAGGGTTGATGTGCGAATTAACAATTCGGAGATGGTGGCATACCTTCCTTGCTGGATGTCTGCGGAATGTCTGGTGGGGCCTCGTCATCAAGGACTATGACATCCCTTTCTTTTTGTGCAGCCTCCATCTTGAGTAGGGTACTCTGTCGTGTAAGTCGTGGAGCCCTCCGATACTAATGTCTGGGCTGCGGTGCATGGGGAAGAAGCGGGGTGGGTATGCGATTAGTTGAAGATGGGGTGAGGCGAAATGTATGAAGCGATAGAATTCCAAATGGATTATACCTAATGTCTTTTCTAGGACTTACTTGCACCCGCCCCCCCAGATCTTACAACAGGCCTGACTGCAAAGCTTCCAAAAAGAAGAAGTCCCAAATATTGGGGCGTATAGACGGTTATATACATACCCTGGCTTCTATCCTAACCAAAAGTCCCAACAGCTAGTTGCTCCGCTTTGCACATCTAGCTGATGGTGTCGTGCCGGCCATTGTTTCCACTGCCCAAAAGAGACAAAGTCGGATCATATGCAGCTACACAACCGCAACTCTGCACATTGAAGTCTAAACCCGTCTCACACAAATTTGATTTCTTTCAACTTCAAGGTTTGTGTATGAACACTGATAGATATCTAGAACAATGAACACGACAACATGTTTTCGACATGCTCGACAATGAGAAGGTACGTAGACAAGGCTGTGATAAGAGCACAACACAGGTGACTTTCCAGCCATCGAAAAACATGAGTGTGGCAGAGAGCATGTTTCTTACCTTGACCAAGACTGAACTTGGCTTTCGGCAATGGCACCAGATCTTGGGCCCCAAAAGGGCTTTTCCCCCGGTTCAGCGGAAATGGATGTATCACGCACGAGTGATCGAAGACGCCATCGCATACCAGGACCACCCTGATCAGCTCTGTTGTTGTCAGGACGCTTGGATGACGGAGGTCTCTCATATGAAGTACGACTAAAGTAGAAAAGCGTCCAGTCCAACAGCCAGAAATACTTTCTCCCACAGTCCCACTTCAGGTCTCTTTCTCCCGGATAAAGCTCGGCACGTTTCCCCGCTAGTTTCTCCACCGGCTTTTTCTTCAACCCTTTCCCAACATTGCCGCGGCAATAGAAGTCACAAGATGGATAACATTTCAACCTCAATTGGGGACGCTCAAGCATGCTCACCTCCTGTCAATTGGCACAGGCCGCCGGACCACGGAATTGCGCAGCAGCATTCGCTATTCTATGATCCCCATCCATCAGGGGATACAACGGCGGTCCTGGTCTAGACACGCGACCTCTTGTCCCCTGGTTTATCCTGAAGCGCTCAGTTCAGGCTGGTAACTGGTTGAGCGAACGGTAGGTGACAACGCGTTCTGTATGTCATGTGCTGTTTGTCATGCTCTGATGATGAACACCCCAATTTAGATGTTAGACTGCTGAGACTACATATCCTGCGGACACCAAGAGGCTGTTTCTGAATTTGATCACTTTTCCCCCTCCCTTCTGTCATCTCGTCAATTTCTGACTTCACTGACACATGCTTGTTCGGGCAGGGAGCATCCTGATCCTGCACCATGTGCGGCATCATCGGCATTATCCACGCCCATCCTCACGAGACGTCCGCGGCAAATGAGCTCCATGAAGCCCTCTACCTCCTTCAACATCGTGGGCAAGACGCTTGTGGCATAGCTACGTGTGGGCCCCGGGGTAAAATATACCAGTGCAAAGGCAATGGCTTAGCGTCCAAGGTTTTTCGGGATGATGGGGGCCGAATAGCAGATCTCCCAGGATGGATGGGAATCGGACACCTCAGATATCCCACGGCAGGAAGTAGTGCGAACGCCGAAGCCCAGCCATTCTATGTCAATAGCCCTTACGGCATATGTAAGTTGTATTTTCCGAGCAAGTTTTGCCTTGTTGGAACCTATCAGGAGCACCTAAGACATGTCTGGGTAGAATCCGCCCCAAAGTCATGCTATTTGGCTCAGGCAATTGACTCGAAAGAGTATTGCTGACTCCGATAACTTGTAGGTTTCGCTCACAATGGTACACTTATCAATGCCCGGAAGCTAAGAGAATTCTTGGACTTTGAGGCACATCGACATATCAATACGGAAAGTGATAGCGAGCTAATGTTGAATATCTTTGCAAACGAACTCAATGAGACTGGGAAAGCGCGTATCAATGACAAAGATATCTTCGCCGCTCTTGCAAAGATGTACGACCGCTGTGAAGGTGGCTGGGCCTGCGCGGCAATGCTGGCAGGTGGGTTGGAGGCTATAAGCTTAAAAGCTGGCATCTGATATCCGTGTAGGATTCGGTCTGATCGGCTTCCGGGACTCGTATGGCATACGCCCCTTGGTGCTGGGCTCTCGACCGTCACATCACGGCTCAGGGACAGATTATATGATGGCATCCGAAAGTGTAGCCCTCAAATTCCTTGGCTACACGTCCATCGTTGACATCCTTCCTGGCCAAGCTGTCATCATACAACGTGGCTCTCAGCCGGTTTTCTTCCAGGTTCAGGAGCAGAAATGCTACGCTCCTGATATCTTTGTAAGTAACCTGCTATGTCGCACACAAACGCTTCGTGACTCAATATCCTCGTACCTGCCCACTCTCAAGCGAAGCTAATTCAGCCCTATTTGCAAAGGAATACGTGTACTTTGCTCGCCCTGACTCTATCCTCGACTCGATTAGCGTAGCAAGATCCCGCGAAAACATGGGCGTCAAGCTCGCTGACACCATACGGTCTGTCCTGACGCCCTCCGAACTGGCTTCCATCGACGTCGTCATTCCCATTCCAGAAACTGCCACAACTTCCGCCCAACGTGTGTCCAAGACGCTCAAGAAACCCTGGGCTCAAGGTTTCGTGAAAAGTCGCTACGTCTTTCGCACTTTCATAATGCCAGGGCAACGGGCACGCGAGAAAGGCGTCAGAAGGAAGCTTAATGCGATGGAAGAACAGTTCGCTGGGAAGAACGTACTACTTGTGGATGATAGCATAGTTCGAGGCACGACTTCGCGGGAGATTGTGCTCATGGCTCGAGAAGCGGGCGCCAAGCAAGTATTCTTCGCATCCTGCGCTCCGCCGATCACCAATGCACATATCTATGGCATAGATCTTGCTTCGTCGTCAGAGTTGATCGCTCATCATCGCGATGCAGATGCAATAGCGACCATTATTGGGGCAGACAGAGTCATATACCAGAATCTTGACGATCTGAAAGCTGCTTGCGCGGAAGCCGTCGTCCCTGGTGCTACACCACGGCCCAACCAAGACTTTGAGGTCGGCGTCTTTTGTGGGAAATACGTCACACCAGTTGATGATTCATACTTCGTCTACCTAGAGCAGGTCAGGGGCGAGTCTCGGAAGCTGAAGCTCGTGGAGACTGCCCGAGAGGCTGTTGCTAACGGCTCTGCTGGACAAGAAGAGATTGAAATAGCTACAAATGGCGTTCATGTCAATGACCAAGGGGAAGTGGTGGCAGCAATATCATCAGAAAGGAATAGTCTCATCGACGGCGTTCCTAGCATGAGAACCAATGGAACCACGAAGGGGAGTCCTGGACATTCCGAAGGAGACGGCGCGGAGCCGAAAGACAGGCAAGACATCAGTCTTCACAACCTGAATGATGAATAAACATGACTTCAACGAGAGGCGTCAACGAGGAGGCTATATTGCGCATTTATACCAGGAGTGGGGCTGCGCTCTATGTTTCGTTTCTGGAACGCGTGCTGGTCGCTTGACGAAGATCTCTATATCGCTTCTACCACTATGAGCAAGGTGTTTTTCCTTCTCATTGTATTGTTGATCTGAACATCCGCAGATTCAAGGCACCCTTGCTGTGAAGAAACCTACGCACGTCTCGTTGGTCGACGTTCAGGGCAAAATTAGAAAAAGCAGACACCTTGTATCAATCCAATCGAAATGGTTCTAAGAAAAAGATATTTACTAATCGTGATCGTTACCAAAAAGCGCAAAAGCCATCAAACTCCCAACGTCAAGCCTGCCGTATCGTATCGCACCATCAAGAATGATACCAGTCTGCAACCGACAGGCTGCCCCTGCTGCCCCCATTACTTCTTTCCACCACCAGGCAGCCACCCTCCCAAACTGCTGCCTGCACCCTTCACCTTATCCGCTGCCCCACCCAGATAACCCTGCTGCTTCTTCGCCTCTTCTGGGTTCAGTGGTCCCATATCACCCCTCTCCGCCCTTGTCACTCCCTGATCGCTCACCCCCTCACCAACCGGATTCAGCAGCCCACCTTTGCCGAACTGGCCGCCGACACCTTCGACGACGCCCTCTTGGACAGCATCGACTTGCTTGTTGCCTGTGATTTCGGTTTTGCGGAGTTGCTCTATAGGCATGCAAGTCAGTGGTAGAAAGACAAGGAAGGGGGAAAGTGTTCGAAAGGTGGGCTTTAGAGTGGGGTTTGAGAAAAGGGGTGATTGAATGATGGACGTACCTTTGGCGGTATAGGAGGTCTTGTTCTCGCCGAACCAGGCGAGGTATTTGTCCTCAAGCCAGGGCACGTAGCTGTCGTAGTACTCGTCGTACTTCTTGCCGTACCAGGATTTCTCGCCGCCCGACATGATTGCGAAGTCTGTGGGCTTCGTGGAGCTTCGAAGGCTTGAGATTGAGGTTTGAAAGATGAAAAGAGAGCTGATGAAATATTGTGTTTGTCAAAAAAGGAATTGCATTGATTATAGGTAGGCGCGCAGACGTGAAGTGGGCAACGCGTGAAACCGTCATGCTGCTGGTTCATATGACGTAGCACAGCTGCCCAATCTTGCTTCGGATGCCGCTAAGAACGAAGCGGCAGCCCGGCCCGGGAGAGCCCAGACCCCTGCTGTCTACTCGCGAGATCAAAGATCTCCAAGTCAAGATTGGTGGTGCCAGGAACAAAAGGTACAGCTAACGATTAGGTGAAGCAATGCTGATCTCACTCACCGTGGGGAAGGTTGACGCCGGCGTGGCAGTCTTATTGACTGAAGACAAGAGACTGGTAAGTGCCGTGCTTCCCTACACTCGACGCTCCTATTATTCACCATGGCGCGTTACTTTGGCGATTGCGCTCACCAGAAACAAACGATAGATTGAGTTTCCTTCGATCCTCCTACCCCCTTCAATCTCTTCCGGCAGCGTCGTCGATATCACAGTTGCTCGCAATACTCAATCCGAAGCAGCCTCGCAGAAAGCCTTCTCAAACCTCCAATCCTCCATCCTCGATACGTTCGGCGTATCCTCACCATCACCACCTATTCTCCGCTGTTGCAATGCCACCCAGACCTCTGTTGTCCTGGAATGGGACCCTATAAATCTTGCTACGGCTGATCTGCGGTCTCTAAGCCTCTACCGCAATGGCAGCAAAGCCGGCGCGATACCACGACCAATGGACATCATCAGCACAAAAATCAGCGGTCTAGCGGTCGACACGGAGTACACGTTCTACCTGGTGCTGAAAACGTCGGCCGGCACCTATCATAGCGAAAAGCTGACCGTCAGAACACATAAGATGACGGATCTCTCAGGCATTACAGTCACGCCCGGGATCTTGCCTGCACCCTTGAGGGAATCACTGAGTGGAGCAGTCGATAGGATAGGAGCTAAGATTGCAGAAACCGTACGGATCGATACCACACACTTTGTTTGTACGGAGGGTAGGGGACGAGAATGGGAGAAAGCTGCTGAGATGAATATTCCTGTGGTCAGGCCCGAATGGATCGAGGGCTGTGAAAGAGAGGGTAGGATTGTCGGTGTCAGAGGGTATTATCTTAACGCAGATCCCAGACTACGACAAGTTGGACAAGGTGTGGGTGTTCAGAACCAGCAGCAACAGTCATCTCAACCTTCACGAACCGACAGTCAGGCTACGCTCCCCTATCGGCCTCAGCAGCAGAACTCTCTGCAACAGAACTCGGTCTCCTCCAACGCTTTAGATACTGGTAGGGCTCCTCAACCATCGCCTAGTCCGACAGACCCTGCACCTACACCACCGGCGAAAGACACACCAGCACTAGAAAAGCACTCGGAGCCGAATTCCCCCTCGACGGTGCAATCCGCTGATTTAAACTTGCGGCAAAAACCTGAAGTTTCAGTCACATCACCTTCAGAGCCTGATCATGGACGAACGACACCGGACGACGTTGCACAACGAGATCAAAACGACAAGCCAGAATCAAATTCGCCAGGAGATTCAAGTTTCACCGACATCACACTATAATCCGAACCGGAGTTGCCCTCTTCACAGAAAATTAGGGCTTCGTTGTATCCATTGCATTGAGGCGCTCAGCCGACAACTTTTCGCACGTTTTACACTGGGCTTAGGAATGTATCAGTAGTGTATAGGAGCGAAAGAAGATACCCATTCTAATGCAGTACATCAATCCGTAATCGCTACCATGACCATGGTCGCTCTCACTTCCTTTCTGTAAAGCAATACAACGTCTCAGGGATTTTGGCATACGCGCTTAAGCGGGTGTTGGAAGGCCGTGGCGTTTGCATACGGGGAGCTCTTTCTTACTCTTGCCTCAAAATACTTACTGGACGACCGCCAGAGATTTCCCTAAGATGTAGCTATGAGCTATATCAAATTTATTCTGGCGTGTATATGATAACGACTCTAGCCTCATATCTCCACATTCTCCTTCTGCACATTTTCTCAGAATGCATTCCAGCACTGAATTTCATTTTATTGTGTCAAAGTTGTTTTTCTTGATTAGCCAAGTAATCCAATTGACTTCTTCTAGTAGCTATGGCATTGGCTATTGCGGATCTGGTCCTGGCGCTCGAGAAGAGACACTCCAAACCCTCTGACCCCAGATATACCGTAACATTGCAACGCGACATTGATCGCGGCACAGGCTCTCCAGAATTCGATGCCTTTCCAAAAACCAATAATAGCCTGTCAACAGTTACAACGATCTTTGCCTCCATAGCACTTGGCCAGCCAATTCATTTACCCACGAGGTGGCAAGCCAAAAACATAGCTGGTCTTCCCTACCTTCATTTGTATAGCCCACAGATTCCGTTCAGGAATACACGGGACCTGATCGCCCCCTGTGAAGCTAAACCCAAAAAATTGGCTGCACGAGTAACGAAGGATATTAATAAGTATTTGTTCCTTGTTCTGCGAACTCGCCGATGGTCCTATGCAGGATACCCAAACGACGTTTATCTGGTCCTGAACAAGTACGCCGCCGTAATTCACGAACTTGCGTCCCGGTATGTGCCTAGGCAGGACTGTCCCAAATTGAAAGAAATCAATCATGTGATGGACGCGTGAGATTGAGCGCATTCAAGTCTTTGCAGGACCCAGAGAACTACGTATTGTACCCTGCCGGTGAGTCTGTACATATCTAATCAACGAAAGAGCTACTTGCCATGTGCCATACTGATTGCCTGGTAGCTGCACAAGCCAGTTGCACAAAAAACCCTAGCATGGTCTTGTTTGCGAACTATTTAGGCATCTCCGCGAAAACCTACCGAGCGACATCACTGGACTTGCTGCCCTCTCCTCTTCAGTGGTGACAATCGAGCCTTCGGGACCACGCAATCTCACCCCATGCCCAACACAACTGCTCTGACATCACCGCCCGAATACCCGCCAACGGGCGTCTCCAATGAGCTACCTGCTTCGCTAGCTTCTGACTTCGCCAGCGTCCGTGAGTGTACGGCAATAGGCACTCTGGGATATCCGTCACATTGGGGAATCACTGCTCTGCGTGTGTCGACTCCGTCAGGGGCGAACCCTTCAGAGCGGGCTGCGCTTGGTGCGCGCCGCAGAAGGTAGACCTTGGGTGGCTGTTGCGATGGTGGGAAAATCCCAGCATACCCTATGCGGTAGTGAGAATATGTGCGCTCTTGAGAAGCCACTGAAACCTCTGTCTTATTTTCCATCGCCGAGATGCCTCAACAGGTGGCGAAAACAAGGAAACGATCCGCTGAGACTGTCTGGCCTCCAACAATGGATAGTTATTGGTCGAATGGCCCTTGAAGGTACGCCCTGCCGTCACATGGGACAAATCATTGATACCGCCTCCGTCCAGTATAACAGGCATCAAAACAGGGACTCTCATGAGCCATCACCTCTGATGCCACAGACAACAACGCTCGAGACAAGACCTGATCCTTCCCTCTCGCTCCACCTCCATCGCTTCCCTAGCCATCACATCATCCCCCCTCTCAATAGGGCCGCGGGAGGTCCTGACAGACTGCGATACCTTCCTTGAACAGGAAAGCAGCAGAGGCCCCAGGAGATCTGTGCGTACTTCTGCCTGAAGGACGTCGCCAGCCCTATCAGTAGGCGGGGAGGGTACGCTGGCAGATCCCACCGCGAGTGAAGCGTGCAATTACCATCAATCCCGGATTTCAATCATTCTCCCCCCTTTTCTGGGGCTATTTCAGCATCTTCTCTTCTGCTCGCTCCTTATGCGAGCTCGGTCCCTCCTCGTCGTCGAAGTTTCTCCCTCAGTCGTATCGAGGGGGATGAGGGCAGCTCGGAGATGGGGCGAGAAAGCGAAGGGTGCAGGTATGTTGATGAAGCTTGTAATCCAACAATATGAAATCCAGTCGTGGTTCCGATATGCGGGCCTTCCCTTCCCTTGGTTGGCCATATCTCACTTATGGTCTTATCGATCAGAAAGACCTGGAAAATGCGTTCGCGCTTTGGCTACTTTAGATTTTCGTTCCCACTCAACCTCCTCCCTGAATTTGGCACTCTGCGTATAAGACTTCGCTGCTTCACTCATCTTGCGAAAGGCTCTGTTCCGGGGTATACCTTCCGAAATGTCACGTCCTCAATTTTTAGCATCATCATCAGCAGCTGCTACCATATAGATACCCTCCACACACCCCCTCCCCTACCCTCTAGGCCATAGGTGCTCAACCCACAATCACACCCCATGGCTTGTAGTATTAGCCTAACCAGCACCCCCCATGCCCATCACCCCTCAAAACCAGCGATCGTCACCCAATCCCCCCAAATACCTTGCCAGAAAATTATAAGATCGAGAAAGCGTCACTCTATCATCTCAGATACCCTCTCTCTTCCTTTCATAAAAGTCAGCTTTTCTAGGAGGGGCTTGGTGTCTGCTCCTTGGGTCTTGGCCTTCGCATGGAATGCAGTGGTGAGGAATGGAGCCGGGCGGGGTGGCAATTTCTGGGGAAAAGGGAGGGATGGGTTTAGGAGAGGGAGGGGATTGATGGATGAGGGAAGTTGATGAAGGGCTTGGTGGGTTTGGTTCAAGAACGAATGATAGGAGGGACCGAGCGGATATGATGGGCGACTAGGAAGTGAACCATGGGATGATTTGCCTTGATGGAAGACAACTTCGTCCGCTCCTCGTGGCTTTTGTAACTAAGCTTCACTGTTAGAGCGCTTCGGAGCGCCTACTCGCTCTCGGGAAAGGCGTGAATAAGTCACGGCGAGCAGTTTTCGCTGACACACCAATGTCAACAACTACACTTATAGAAATTCCACAAGCGAGAACAGCAAATTGTTCGCGAAACACAACTCCCACCGTTTCTCAGCGTAGTCGTACTCTAGCCAGCGCATTGCCCTGAAGCTGCTAGCTTTAGAGATGGCACTCGTAGAGTAGAATAGCAATCGGAGATGGATGTTGGCTGTGATGCTTGGGGATCGAAGGATCGTTCCCGACGGGGCTTGAGTGAGCTTTATCGGCTGCGGTGGTCTGGGCACAAGAGGAGCTTGTGTGCGGCTTGTGGAATCGATCGCCGAGGGGGTTCCTCCACTGATAAGATATGCCAAGAAATTCGAGAAGGAAAAGAAGCTCTTGAGTGTCGAGACGGTATCTGGCCTAAACCAGAGATGTGGAGATGTGGAGATGTGGAGAGGATGGAGAGGATGGAGGGGATGGAGATTGGGATGAACATGATCTTCGCGTGGGAATCTCAACAAGATGAGGCAGTCTACAGAATGGCTTCTGTGAGAGCACGAGGTATTACCGTGACAGGTAATTTCAGACGCTTTAAATGCACTACTCCTTTGGAATATCTGTCATGGTGCTTTATGTTGCGCACAGATTCATCGACTGTGTCTTTCGGAGACGAAAAATTGCTGAACGTGCATGCGAGCATGTTGTAGTAAATGTAATGCACTGGCGCTGTATTTGTGTGACGAGGATGTTTCAACTGTACCCTGATCAAGGTTAGGGGGCGGTAATGGCTCCAGTACATTCCTGGAGAGGGAGGTCAGAATTAGCTGTCTAATATAACGTAAATCGTCCATGTCACCGAGTGACTACATCAAAATCCATTGTCCGATGAATTATCATCTGTTCACTCCTAGAAGTCCGGATACTGCTGCGGCGGTGGTCATCCCGCCTTTCTGCCCATGCGTGAGTTGAGTGACGTGTGCCATCAGGTTGCAAAATCGCCGAAGTCTGACTCTTTGCTCGCCTGGCTTTGCCTAGTCTTCGTCGATCCATCGATGTTGGGACATGGCTCTGACCACGCGGTCTGGATCTTGACCGCGACCCCCATTCCCTTAGAACGTCTGATTGCATTATTTCGCTTTCGGTCAGCCTGGCCAGGTCACCCGTGCGGAAGCGTCCGAGAAAGCCCCTAAGGCAAGGAATGGTCGCCGCCATCAGACCATAGGCTAGCAAGGTCTGCTGTAATCCCAGGAAGTCCACCGCATCGATGCTTGGTCTGCCGTGCTCGCGAAAGGATATGTACAATATTGAGTAGGGGATGAAAAAGGCGGGAACACTAATATGGTTCAGAGACGCCAATCAAACTGTATTTGAGGGCATTCACTTACCCGAGGCGGAAGCAAAAGGCGCTGGTCACGGTGAGCTTTGTTCGAACCCTCATGTGAAGTGTCGAAAACAAGTAGGCGGCTAGTAGAACCATGACCAGCTCTAGGAAGACATCGATTGCTGTCAGTGCCGCCCATCGCGCATTCTAGCAACGACCATTAGCTGGCGGCAACCGGGCAACGAGACTCGGTATCCTACTTCGCTTGTGCATTGGGAGCTCTTTCCTGAACCAAGTGCATCTTTCGGTGAGCAGCCGACGCTTACTATCAGCGTTGATGCAACAGTCCAGCAGCCGAAAACAATGACTAAAGCATTGCATAGTCGCCACCCTTTCTTGTTCTCTCTCGTAAACACCATCCGCAGGAACAAAACAGTACTACACTTTGTGAGACCGAGCGACAGCAGCGTCAACGATGTGGAAGCGAATACAAGCTAAAATTACGACGTCAACTTGGCTGCGGATGCTTCTTGCTGTCGGACACTATACCTTCCCTGGAGTCCCGAGTGGATCAGCTTGCAGACTGCTCGTACTCCTACCGGCACCTCTATTAAGTGCGGTATAGATCATGGCCCACTGTACAAAGCTAATGAGCTGGTAGATTGTCAGTGTGTCTCGTACTCGTGGACAGGGGCCAAACCAACATAAGCAGCGCCCAAGACAACATCATCCAGCGCCCAGCGCCTTAATTTGACAACTAGTCGCACGAAAAGGAACGAACAGGAGTAGATCAAGGACAGAGAAGTCGTTATCCACAACGGTGCCTGGTGGTCTGTAGATGTCCATTCAGAGAAGCGTGGACCCTCCGCTGCTGAGGACGACATTTTCCGATGCGAGTGGACACAAGGCGAGGATCTCATCCAAGTATATCTTGAAATGTTTTGTAGACATCTCGTCCATACACGTCCTTCGGAGATTCGGATTTGATGGCCCGGCCCGTCGGTTTTCCGTGGAAGGAAGTGGTGGAGATATTTTTCGTTGCTACTTCGTATCCACGGGGTTAATTGTTATTTTCGACAGGGTTTATTTTGCCTAGCCCTCACCTTAATAAACCCTGTCCAAAATAACATTTAACCTACGTCGACTCGTCAAGGGAGCAAGATCGTCTTTATTCGACGATTGTACTAGGCCCTTAAGGTGCTGTGGCTTGAGCAAGCATGCTCAGTGGCAAGCGGGAGATCGTTTGCTGTGCGCTATCGAGGCGAGACCGCGAAGAAGATTAGTGATAGGCCATTGTGCAGCACGCCACGTGGGAATTCCTTCGCGATGAACTATTCTGGGCCTGGCCAGTTCGGTAGCCGCCAGATTAGATCCCAGGCGTCTCGAATGGATTCACGCTACGGAGTACAGCTACTTTATACACCCTCTCGTGCGCCTGGACCATTGCTTGACGTTCATGTCAGAGGGCCTGAATGAACTGAGCGCCGTGTTTCTTCGAATCCCATAATCCTTGCGATCAGGAACACTCTGCCGGATAGAACAGCTCCAAGTGTTACCAACAGGAGCTCAATCATTAGACTATGCGGCAATAGTCTCCCGTACCCAAAAAGCAGCTAAAATCATCTCCGATACCCAGCGGGCCAACGCAATCACGTATTGCCTGCCATCAACGCGATAAGGTACAGGGCTTGACTAGTTATCTCCACCAAAATTGATGTACCGTCCCCGAAGGACCACCACATGGGATGCCTGCCTCGCTGTTGGCATAATGTTTGAAGTGGACCCCTGTATCGACAAGATTATTCAACGTCTTTGGAAGATAAATCAAAGAGGTGACCTCGCAACTGATGCAAGTGGTGATCATAGTCAAGCCTGTACTATATATGAGCATCAAAAACATACGTACTTATCGCCCACCTTCTACTCGTGGGCAATGATCGTCAATGCATGCACGCCGCGTGAATCTGGAGACGCTAGGTATGGCGTGGAGGTACCTTTCGCTTGCGACTTCTGTTTGGTCTTATGCTTCTTCCGTTCTGATCTGATTGTGCTCTCGGAGAGCCTCATGAGGATCTTGCACGGAGAACGTACTGCTGCCGCCGTGGGCGAGCTCACTAACTCTGCTGTGGAGTATTGCATCAAGTCAAGTGAAGTACGACCACATCGCAAAACAATTTCGCCAAATCCTAGACCCCGCCATACTCAAGGATGGAGACCTTGAAGAGCGAGAATGGCTGGCCTGAAACCAAGCTCGACGTGCGCCAAGTTGTCGATGTTACAGAAGGAGATGCTGATGAGAAGCTGGGCACCGAGCACGACCAACGCGGCATGATACGTATGGGAAAGAAGCAAGAATTGCGTCGCGATTTCCAGTTCTTCAGCATTTGGGGTTTTGCCGTCATGCTAGGATGTTCATGGGAATACGTCTTCATGTCAGTTGCAAACCTGATCAGGTTTTGCGGAGTCTAGGCTCGTACTGACAAGACTTCGGCAGCAATGGCGTCTTATCGCTACCCAATGGAGGCACTGCAGGGAGCGTGTGGATGTTCCTCATCACTTGTTGCGGCATGTTCTTCGTGGTACTCTGTGAGTGCGCTCATCCTAGTTTTTTGACGAGACGCTAATTTACAATACAAGCTATGGCTGAGATGGCCAGTATTGCTCCCACAGCGTAGGAGATCGGGCATCGAGTCAGGATTACAGTAGTCGCTAACAAGATCGACAGAGGAGGGCAATATCACTGGTGCTCGGAGTGTACGGCTACTTGGAATTCTCAACGCGCAATGGCTGACAAAAGACGCAGTTGCACCGCCGGAATACCAAAAGTTCCTTTCATACACCGTTGGATATCTCTGCGTACTAGGTTGGCACGCCTCTTTGGCAGGCACTTGTTATGCTGCCGGCCAACAAGTCCAGGCTATCATTGTCCTTGCGAATCCGGATTACACGATCCACACCTGGCAGACTGCCTTGCTCGCGTGGGCCGTCGTAATTGTATCCATCTTCTTCAATACCGTAATTTTCCGGAGATTGCCTATATTAGAGGGTATCTTCATGTTTGCTCATATCTTCGGTTTTTGTGCATTCATTGTCGTCCTTTGGTACGTACGGTGCGTGAAATCTCACAGAATTGGAGCAATCAGCGGATATTGGCTGACTCTTGCGCTGCTAGGGTAATGGCTCCGAGGAGTGACTCATCTGTATTAACCACATTTTCGTCCAATGGCTGGTCCAGTCCCGGTGTTGCTTCCCTCGTTGGCATCAGCGCGGCAATCGGTGATGTTATCGGTGCCGATTCAAGTGTCCACTTAGCAGAGGAGCTGAAGAATGCTTCTTGGATTCTGCCTCGCTCCATGATAGCGGCGGCCTTGATGAACTACGTATTGGGTTTCCTCACCATCAGTATGGCCGTCCAATTCGACTTCGGGAATCCAAGACTGACTGACTCTCACATAGTCACACTGGTGTTCTGTCTCGGCGACCTGGACAACGCAATCAACTCCCCAATTGGTCAACCATACGTCGAAGTTCTCCTCAACGCTACGCGATCACCCGGCGCTACAATCGCTCTGACTACCCTGATGCTCGGTTTACTGATCTCCTGCGCCGTGAACACCGTCACAACCAGTTCAAGGCAGCTGTGGTCCTTCGCGCGTGACGGTGGACCCCCATTTAGCGCATGGCTTGCGCGAGTACGACCAGCCTGGGATATGTGAGTCTCTCCTCGTATCTGCTCCCGCTGTTTCCTGCAAATCGCTCCATGCCGACTAATGCTGCTTCAAGCCCGATGAATGCAATCACAGTCTCTTTGGGCTTCACGGTCATCCTCGCTTGTATCGTGATTGGAAGTAGCACCGCATACGGAGTCTTCGTCACTTTAGTCAACTCCGGGCTCTTGAGCAGCTATATGATCTGCATAGCATGTAAGTCAGCTTGACGGCAGAGGCGCACACGACTATCCTAAACTCGTGAGCAGGCATCCTTCAGAAGCGTATCCGCGGTGAACCTTTTCCTCCCTCTCGGTTCAGCCTTGGTAAAGCAGGCAATGCCTTAAATATGATAGCCATTTCGTTCCTACTCGTCGCCTGGGTTTTCCAATTCTTTCCGAGTGCACCGACTCCAAATGGGACGTCCATGAATTGGTAAGCCACCGGCCAAAATCATATCATTTTGGGGTATGTACTAATCATGCCCTTCTGCTGGCAGGTCGATTGTAATCTTTGGCGCCGTCATCATCTTTTTCACAGTCTACTACATGATAGTCGCACGGCACAGATACGCAGGACCGGTTGTACATGTCAAGAGGGATATGTGAGAGAAGCGGAGAAACTCCTAGACGCGACTATGGGGAAAGAGTTCCAGCGATCGTCGTGACATATCGACTGGCATGGAGTCAGGGTCGGACAATCGAAGAGTGGGTACTTTCAAATGGCGGGTCTAGCACGTCCGCCTCACGAATTGGCATGTGCTCTTTGAAATCATGAGCTTTATGATAAGCAGCCCCTTTTTTGGACATGTATAATTGGAAAAGACATATTGTTCTTCAACTTATATTGCAGCACCAAACCCCCTCCGAAATCCTCGAAACGCACGTTCCGCAGAGGCAGCACCGCTTCTACCATCCGTTGGACACTTCTTTCACTACCCCATTCGCATGGGAGAGCATCTAGTAAAAAGAAGGCTAAATAGGGGCTGCCTTATAATATCAAGGCAATCCTCTAGATAACCTGAAAACACTGTCGATTCAAGCATCGCAAGGACCCATTGATAGATCAAAAGCCAACCTCCCTTCCCCAACTCAATCATCGCCTATCTCCAGCTTTTAAACCCCCCCGTCAAACAGCCCCCACCCACCCACACACTGCCCACTCCCCACTCCCCACCCTACCCCTCCCCCACCCCATCCCCCAAAACCCAGCCCTGCAAAAATCCCCACCTATCCCAAAGACACCCCTTCCTTCCATCATCCCCAGCCCCAATCCAAAAACCAACATCAACATAACCCCACATATCCCCCCCAACAATTCAGAAGCCCAATCGCCATACGCCCTAACATCGGATGATCGTTACGCAAAACCAAACAAACAGTGCTAGTAATTGAGGTAAAGCCTATAGTGGACAATTCATCACGTATCTAGCGAGTTGACGGGTTATGGGTACTGAAAACCCCGTGCATAGCGGAGCGTTGGGACGTACCAGAACGACTGGAAACAAAGGGGCGGTTCAGGTCATTCTTGCTATAAGGAGTTGTCGGCTTCGGATTTGGTTTGAGTTAATCAGGGGATTTGGTTTATGTTGTTCGTTTTGGTTAAAGAGGGGAAGGAGATGGGGAAGGAGAGCAAAGGAGCTGATGGGTTTGTATTGACGGCGCGGAGGCGGGATCTTTTGGCGAGGAAGAGGGATTTTTGGGGTTGGGAGGTGAGACTGGGTGAGCAAGTGCTGGGGTTAGGGGTGCATGCCTTTTTTGGGATTGGGTTGGAAGGGGTTATGGTTGTGCTGGGAGGGGGGTTGGATAATTGGGTGACTGCTGAGAGGTTGGGGTGGTAGGGTGATAGTTCTTATCTGTTATCTAGTAGACGGAATGTGATTAAGAGGTATACTTATATTGTACATGTGAGTACGAAAAGAGTATGTTCTCGGCAGGTGGGCAGCATGTGGAACTAGGCTGCAATAAACTCGGTAGACAACAACATCGAGCATCTATTGAAAACCGCGATAGTCTCGGCTCTGTAATCCACGCACCTCACGTGGCCACAACCTCTTAAGCCAGTCTGATATTGCTCCTAAAGTAATCTCACACCCTCCAAGAGCGAAAGGAAACACAGGCGGAAAGAGCATAAATAGGAAAAGTAGTGTTGATTACCTGCGACAGAGCTTGAACGGCCACACATCCTAGTTCTGGAATGGAAAGGGACGCTTCCCTAAGAGATCGTTCTCGTGAAGAAGAGAAACAATGTAGTAGCGAGAGTGCGGATACGAAGCGTCGCCACCTAACAAGAGAAGAGAACAAAACGGGGCCCACGCCCTTGGTACCTCTATGGATCACTTCTGGCTTTGGAAGTCTCATGTGCTGATGTGGTCGCCCTGCTGTTGAATGTCACCACCAGAGGAAGAAGAAGGTTTGGACGGATTGCCTCTTTAGCAGTTGTCTTTCGTTGGTCGATGGATCCATCATCAACTCGTCGGACTATCACCCAAAAACATAGTAAAGAATGCGGGCTGCACCACTTCCTGCCAGATCTGGAGATGTCCTAAGGATAATTTGGCGTAGTTTAATATACCCTTTCTAGGTCGATATCCTGTCTGGGAAAGTCATTCTTCTCACGAGGCCAAGTCCACTCTGTGCCACCTTTAATCCTCAAAAATGTCATCTTAAGGTCATCATCAATAATGTTATGATAAGCTCCGGTGCCCTGGCTCTCGCGTGGCCTGGCAGTGAGCCTTGCGGCCCGACACCATGGCTGTGGGACGCAGAACCTTGTCTGGCCACATGGCATAAGCCTCGTCAGCATGCTCTTCGCTGGTTGACAAACGCTTTTGCTGGGAAATGACGTGCAAGCTGATGATGTTGATAAAGTAAATCATCGTCGGAAGGAACAGAAAACACAGCCTGGATTAAGCGAGGGCGTGCGTCATCTCGGAGATTATATAAGTATGGTTGTTCCGTTGTTCCTTGCTTACTTACATATCGTGTGGAGGCTTGGCGCGCTTGATGTTACCTCGTACGACAGTGATTTCGAGAGGACCATAGTATCTCGAGCTCACTTAGAGTCAACGGTGGGTAACATTACGGAACTCACTTACATGTATGTACGTGTCGGATGTGAGCTCGTGCTAAGCGTTCTTCACCCTGATGCAACGCTTTTGCTATAGATGTGCCAAGCCTCAAACCCCACCGCGGCTGAAAAAGGCGCGAGAGGCACGGGAGATTACAATCATCAACCTGAAACATATCGTTCGCTTCAACAAGGCTGTGACCATGGAAGAGATTGGCTGTGAGAAGACGTTGAGATCTAGAGCCTAGCTTATAGAGGAAAGAGACACCGGGAAATAACCGCAAAGTCAATTACCTTGGCCAAAGCTTACCATTCCGCCTTCACAAACAGTAAGGACCGGAGCGAACAGCCTCGAAACCAGTCGACAGCTTGGTAATCTGTAGTCTATGTAGAGCGGGACGGATATTGTTATGGGTATGTATGCCTTCAAAGACGTCGTCGGCTATGCAGAATGTTTTGTGTTGTTACAGACGGAAATAAAAAGGTCGGAGGCCGAGAGGTCGAGGATTTGGCGTAAGCTGAGCCAGCTACCTGCCAGTCGTACTGGGCGAAGTGGTCCAGCTGCGAAGCATTTGATCGACAGCCCGTGTCCACTCTGTCGTACACGCCGTGGCGAGCTTCTGTACGCCAGCGGCAGTCGGAGTCTTGCCTCCCCACATGATTGGTTTGGCAGCAAGAAGCCTTGCGTGTTTGGAGATCAAGTTTCTGTAGGTGGCGTTCAGCTTATCAATGCTCAATTATGAAATGTGCAAAATTTGACGATGGGTTGACTCACTCATTTTTGATCTTCGTTAGCAACAGCCAGCAGTAATTCCAGCTCCTGGTGCTAGCGGGGTCATCCACGACTCGATGCTTCGCCTCGTCGAGGCACTCAGAATCGAAGGGATAGTTCCTCGTAAGACCACGTAGCTCATTGAGCAGATTATTTGAATTAACGTAGTAGGCCCACGCACTCGTCATCGGCTCTGTGACCTCCACGGAATTTAGGGAAGCGAATAGCTTTTCGATACGGCGCAACTCGGTCAGGGTGTTGACTTGATGTGTGCGCAACGCTTTAATCAGACGCTCTTTATCGTTCTTTGAAGACATGTCAGTAAAATCCTTTTCTCGTAAGAAATACGTAGTGTGGCTGGTTGATGCACGCCAAGGGGCCGGAACGGACAGGGGTCGAAGTATCGCGCGATATCAAACGACTACTACGCATCGTACATAGGTGGAAGGCCTATGATCCCGATTGGCCCAAAACAGACACGATCGTGTAGATAAATTTGGCTGGACTTGAGGAAAGTCTGGGGAAGAAAGAATGACTTTGCATTTTGCACTCACCGCACTTAGACTTTCTGGATTATTCATCATACCAGGAGTCGCCACCCGATGTTGTTGAGGACTTGTGTTACTGTATATGCTGCCCTGTGATGAAGACGAATATGTTGACATGGCTGCTGCTGATGCTGCTCGGCTTCCGATGGCGGACGCTTCGACTGACCAAGGACTAAGATCGAACGAGGTTGTCGGCTGTGGACTGATAATTGTTGTTGTTGGTTGAGCGCTAAGTGGAGAGTAAGGTGAAATATATGGTGAAGAAGGTGCCGTAAAGTAGCTAGAGGCGTATTGACTGCTGCTCGAAAGTCCTGGCGAGGCTTCTGGTTTTGATTCTGCTCGATGTTTTTGAGACCTGGCTGGTTGTCGAGACATTGAAATGGTAGAAGATTGGCTACTTATATAGACCTGGATTGCTTAGATCGAAATTCTAGCGCTTTCCACAGCCTTGAGGCACAAATCTTAGAAGGGGCTAGACTGAAGAGAAAAACTCCCGGGGGGCCTGAAAGACAGAATATTGAATACAAGACTTATGGTCGATGTAACGTTGGTAAAGACAAGATTACGAATGATAACGACGGTCTAGAGTAGGAGGATTGTGATCGACGTGCATAAGTATTCGCAGAAGTCGATATGATGTGGGTGCGGTCAAGCCTTTAATGATAATTGATCTCCTTTCCTTCCAAACTTACAGACGTTAAGAATCGGATATACAGCTGAGGATGCAGCAAACTGTCCATGGTGGAAAACCAATTACATTCACGAGCTCGTCGTATCTGTAGCTCCATGTCAGCGGGTCGAAGATGTCGGAGGAATTACGTCTCGTAGACGCCCAAGCACGACAGGCAATTATATTGGAAGGGTACATATTCCCTCGATCCTGGAATCCGTGTTAATAGTGTGGGACCTGTGGTATACCAGCCGCAGCGTGGTTGGAATCCGAAAACAGCTACCAGGATAAGGACAGAGCGGCCATGGCGTCTGTCAGGTTAGAAATCCTTCCAGAGCGTTGTCGTGAGGTGAGCCACAACGAGGCTTGTCAGTAAGATGAGGTCTTCTGCATGCAGCAAAGAAACCATGCGTAGAGGGCAGTCCGCCAAAGGTACCCAAAGAGATCGATGTAAGCGACGGACTATCACGTTCTGGTCTTGCTCTAAGACCTGAACAGCTAGATCAAGCCGAGCCGCAAGATACCATGATTGATCTATCATCGTAGGTAAAATAGCATCGCCCATCGATAGTACCTGTGAGAAAGATTTCTGTGGCGAGCTGTCGATGTCGTCGTCACGTCGTCAACTGAGACCAATCAGGGAAAGAGCTATTGGCTGAGAAAAAGCCCCAAATATGGATTTAGAGTTTAGGAGGCTAGCGACCCCGAGGGCAAAATTGAACGCCAAGAGGTCAATTAAGGGTCATTCATTCTGAGACTACATTCACAGTCAGCTTTGCTTTAGACACTTGGAGGATCACAGAGCCAATCGTGAGGTTGTATTCAACGCCTTGAGCGGTCGCACCCTCTTCTTGGAAACAGTTCTCGAAGCTTGTCCCTGAAAATCCTTATAATAGAGGCCTCTGCTCAGGGATAAAGCTGATCACACGATGATCAGGAATCACTGCTTATGTTGATTCTATCAACTGGCCCAGGAACCGATGTTGGAAGGCAATTTGCGCAGTCCTGGAGGCTGGGCAAATTTTGCGCCTACCACAGCGGAGTCGACGGCAAGGCATTTTTTCATCGTCACCATGCTGCTATTATGCTCGTATCGCAGCCAGGGAATACTCTCAGATCGTACCTCCATTAACGTAGCGGGGTGGAGCCAGATACCGCAGTTCTTGGGTGGAGAAAGACGCAGGTACCACACAAGCGTGATGCGGTGGCGAAGACGTTGCCGCGCAATGACTGTGTTAAGATCCGAGTCTCCATGATACAATAAGCGCTGGTACTGGAGTGCGTCTAACACCGCCGAGTATGACTGTGTTCGTAAGAGGTCGTAATATTGTGAGCGCTGACTGCCTAAGTGGACCTTTTGTTCCCTCAGGGCACCTAAGTTGAAGTCCGCTTTCTTTCTATCCTCTTTTCCCCTCACGGCTATTGCAGGATCATTACGGGACCTAAGACAATGACAGGATACGGAAGGGGAGGGCATCCGATGATCTGCTATGCTAATCTTGCTCTAGCAATGGCAATTCTTCATCTCGAGATCACCACAATTGCCTAGCCCACTGCAAACCTCTGTTCAATGCATTCCATCTAACCGCTTTACTCTCCTCTTCAACCGTATCCCGACTGGTCTTGAGGGGTTTAGTATTTCCCAAGATTCCTCGATCGCCACAAATCTACTGCTCTTCTTCGCTGCTAGACCCATCATGGTTCTCTTCGTCTTCCAAGCTTATTGCGACGTCTCCGCCCTCCTCTTGCTCGACCTTTCCTACAGGCACCGTCATCGCGGCTTGGGCTTTTCGACTAGCTTTGATAGTCTTCGTCTTGGAAGCACCAGCGGCCTTGTCCTTTCCGACCGGTGTCTTCTTCAAGGTGGGCACCTTTTCAACGTTGGTATTGCTTTTGGCCATGCGCTTAGGCCGCATCGATTTGGCCAGACTAGTCTTCGCCGAGTTCGCGCCTTCGTGTCCCCCATCATCGACCTCTAAACTCATAGTATGATCCTCAGATTTCTCAACATTTCTGTAAGGGTCGAAGAATCGATTCGCCTCCCTTGCCGGCTTAGCTTTCAGCGCTTTCGCAGCTCGCTTAGCGTCGATATTCTTGACCCGTTTGACTAGATGGTCAATAACACAGCCCTTCTCCCATCCCGGAGTTTCCTCGTGTGTGTCCGAGGCACATCGAACGCATTCCTTGCCATGCACGACAAACAGGGTATGTAACGAGTACTTGAGCTCATCGGGGATCAAGTACTCAAGATGGGTGAATGTCTTGTTCTCGTTCGCCTCCTCCGGTCTCCAACCAAGCCATCCGGTAATACGTTTCACATGCGTATCGACAGCAAAGCTCGGTCGCTGCAAGCAGTATAAGCACACGCACGAGGCAGTCTTGAGGGCAATCCCAGGGTACTCGATAAAGGCACTGAAGGCCTGATGATAGGAAAGCGCATGCATGTGGTCCAGAGACACGATGTTCGGATCGGCGAGGGCAACCTTGGCGGATTCTGGCACGGCAGACTTATTGTCAAGGCCCACTTCCCTGGCGAACTCCGGATCGGCTAATGCTCGACGGCGAAGGTTGTTCTCCTTGTAAACCATGTCCAAGATGCCTTTGATGTCCTTGGCTTTCATGTTTTGATTGCCGCCGAAATTAAGTGTCTCAGCTATCTTCTCGACCGGAGAATGGCGGACAACATCCCAGTTGATACTGTCTTTGCCAGTCCCGGTCTTCTTGGAGCCGAACGTGTCGAGCATACTCTGGATTACGACGCTGGTCTGGTTGCCGTCAGTATTCGCACTGATGCGGGTACGGATCAAAGCGTCTATGATGCAGGGTGTTTCGCCACAGCCAGCGAACGTCTGTGATGGTGGAGGTATTGCAGCAGGCGCTTCCTTCTTGCCATGTTGACGGGTAAGAAAATCATTGACCATTTGATATGCTTCAGTCGGGACGGCTTCGTAGTCTGGGAAAGGTGTCTCGCCCCAGCGGTGCTGGTAAGCTCGCGCACGTTTGCTAGGAACGAACTTTGATGAGTCTGGCATCAGCCTAGCTAAGACAGCTGGCTCTTCCGAACTAAGATACTCTTGCGCCTTAGACTTCTCGGTCTCGGTCTTCTTCGGTTGTGAGTCCTCCTCGTATTCTCCTTCTCCGACGGAAACGTCCAAACTAGGAAGAGCTGTCTTCTCAATCCTGGTCTTCTTAGATCGTTTGACCTTGCCAGATCCACCTTTCACAATAGTAGCCTTGGCTTTAGAAGGCAATGTACCAAGACCGTGGGGTAAGTCATTAGAGTCAGGTCCCACTTCCTCCGACGTCGCACGCTTGCGCTTTCTGACGATGCTTTTCGGCGTCATAAATGCCATGGCTCCAACATTATCTGACACTATAGCATCCGTAGGAATGCTTTTCTTGGTTGATGCACCCTTCCTTGCTGCTGTCTTCCTTCCAGCCGGAGCAGGGGTAGTTGGAGGGCTAACGAGCTGCTGGGACTGACTGCGTGTCAAAGCCTTCACAATTGTTAACAAATCTGTCCGCCATAGTTCTTCGGAATTACTTGCCATTGTAGATAAACTATCCTGTCTCGCTGCCATCAATCCTTCCGCAGATATAGCCTGCCCGGACAAGGATGTCTCCATAGGTGAGGTTGACGCTGGAGTTTCCTTTATCGCACCTGCACGAGTTCGTCTCGCAGGCATTGGTTGCAAGACCGAATTCTTGATGAGAGGCACAAGTATCTCCCTCTCAATAAACGACGACTGCCGCACTCTGCCTGCACAACCAGATCTTTAAGTCTTGTAGTGTAAAGACGGATCAATCCATTGTGTAGTAGCTGCGACAACTAGCTCGCATCCACTCCACCAACAAAAGAAGTAAGTTTCCAAGCACGCAACAGACTAGAAGACCTCAAATACTTCTATGCATCGATTACAAAGCGTGACAATAATCTTCATCTCTAAAAGAAAAGTCGGTGAATACATCTTACCGTAGCCCAAACCTAGTAAGTGACGCTTATACCCATCTGACTAAAACAGCTCTTCCTTTTAGTCTTGGCCGCAAGTCTCCAGAGTTCCGAGCCGTGAAGGAGTGCAGGATGGCATATGAATCTGAGTTACATGCTATTCACAATTCCGTCTTCCCGTAATAACGGATTTTGAGATTCACAACCTTTATCGCCTGATTGCAAAAACCCTGCCTCCAGCGACAATCTTGGCACCAAATATTACCATTCAGCAATCTCCGCCATAGAACAACATAAGTTTACCAACAAGCACCCACCCCATCACGGTAGCCGACTATTGCTACCGTTCTCGCACCGCCGAATCCCCAAATGCTTCCCCCTTCCCCCCTGCCAACCCCGTACCCTCTCCCTCCCTCCATCTTCCCCCATTTCCCTTCCCTCCCTCGATATCCTTCTCAAACCCTGCAGATTACTCCCATCAGCATCTGTGTATCTCATTCGAACAAGAGGGGGAGGTTAGCAGGTGATAGCGCCGAACATACCACATACCCCCCCCCAAGAGCCCAATCCCGCTCCCGTTTCCTCTCCGCGGACAGCGTGCCTCTGTGCCCAGTACGCTGCTCCACTCCAACATTTCCCATCGATCTGGACTGCACCTCCTCCATCTCCCCCCCCGCACCTGCCACCGTCGGATCGAATTCTCCTACGGGCGTGGACTGCACTCCCTCCCCTTCCTCCCCCGCAGCGCAATTTTCGAAACGGCCGCTACAGTCGGGTAGCTTTGCGGAGGTGAGGGGGTTTGGGGGTGTGGATCGAGGGTGTGTTGTTGTTTGTGGGTGGTTGTGGGGATGTGCGCGCGGAGCGGGGGTTGGGTGTTTTGAAGAGGCATTTGTCGGGCGTAGGGTGGCTAGCGGAGGGGTGAGGGGGAGGTTGGTTGAGAAAATTTCCGACCCTGGTTATGTACGCTTTGGGGTGGGAAGAATTGCAGGCGTTATATAGAAGATTTTTGGTGGCAAATGGAAGGCAAGGGGAAGTGTGTTTGGGGGGATAGTGGAATGTGATTCGTTGAGTCACGGGGTCTGGATATCGCTGCTGATAGAGGGAGGTGGCAATGGTAAAGCTGTATCATACCACTGCGGTGGCCTTTCGAAAAGGGACTCAAACCAGTTTCAGGCTCCATTGATCACGATTGCTCGCAACACCTTCAAGCTTACACAACAGACGCTTGCAGGTGAGCGTATTACTGAGTGGGCTAGGTTGATTAAGCGAGACATAGCAGACGACGAACAAAGACTCGGGGTTGAAGAGGCAAAGAGATGCATTGTAGGACTTCGGTCAAAGTACCTCTGAAGAGGACATCAAACAATATAGAAGAACAAACCCAGCATTGTATCACCCCCCTCCCTCAGTGCGACAGAGTGCGCCGACTCATGAACTACTGCTCCTCGCTCTCCCCTCAAGAACGAGCTATCCGTCTCCACACCACCCTTGTTGATCGCTTCGCCATTCGTCATCCCACACCGGCCTATGTAAAGGCTGCCGTCTTCTTCACCGATCCTCGTCTCAAAGGGGAACAGGCGAAACAGCATACAGTAAGCAAGACAGCGCCAGTCTCAGCAACAACGTACCAATGAAAGAAGTATCATCCCTAGCGCAGAAAACATCGTCAATCCAAAAAAAGGGGTGAGATTGACGTAGCCCGAGAGATACCATCAATGTGTGGGTTAATTTGATACACCATACCTGGGAGCTATTGCACTATGCCAGTTGTGAACACAGCCATTGCTCGTACTCCGTCCCTGTACCAGTAGATCCCGCGCGGCTTGCAGAGGTGATAGAACCTGAAATGTCTGGCTCTCCAGACGACGAAGAAGTCAGTTAGGAGGACCTCTGTGATCGGAGTCAGGAAGATCGTGTGACCATTCGGCAAAGCCAAGAAGCGGGTCGCATTGACTTCGATCTTCCAGGGGCAGGTAGCAAATCCAATAACAGCACACATATACTGTCGTCGCCACATATTCATGCACCGTGGAAGGATCGCTTTGGCATCGTTTGCGAAAAGGATGGAATTGCGTACAAGATTGTTTCCTATGGCTACAGAGGCGAAAAGCAAGCCCGCATGGAACCTGGCTGCTCTGTTATTCCAGAGTTGGATAATGTTCAAAGTGTTTCATATTACGATTCTTTCTTGGCCCGCCTCTCAAATCCGGAGCAATTAATGAGGGAGCTTCACCCACGCACTGTGCATTGCATGCATGCAAAGAAATGGGACACGTGTTTGTTGGTACCTAGTGGGGGAAAATCAAACAATAGCTAGGTTTACCAGTGAAGATTTTGAAATAGAGACAAGCCATTGCATGTTGACGCTCATACAAGACAAGAAAAGAGATGAAGGTAGAGCAATAATATTGTGACGTAGCTTCAGATCGACTCTGCCATTTGACGCCGAAAGCGTGCGTTACCCTGGCGAACCTCCGGTAAGACGGATCCTTCGCCTCTTGCAATAATCCGGGAAAGTAGGTAAAGCTTAGCATATGAATTGGTGCTCGCTGAAAGATCTTCCGAGCATAGTGAATGCATGCCTAGTGTATCGCAACCTCAATAAAAAGCTCAGAAGCAACCAACGATCTGGAGACTCTCTAGGCCGAAAGGTATGTCAGCGAAGCAAAATAAATGATGTACCTCGATGAACACGCCGAAAGCGACGCCATACACATGCCGAGAGGCAGCTAAGGTTGTCGGAGCCGTAAGATCTGGAGATGAATATTGATAGGAAGCTGCTGTCCGACATCTCTAGTATCTTTTCGAACGTTTCAGGTGTTTTCAGTCGAGATCGCCGCCACGACGACGCGTAGGATTGGCACTACGATGAGCCAGCCCACGATGTAGCGCTGACGACAAGAAGCAGTGCTTGTAGGGTTTTTACTCATCATCATCGCTCTCACTAGGCAGGTTAATCTTCCTAGTATTTTCTTCCTCTCGTTCTCTCGTATCCTCTAACTTGTTGTCATAGTCCTCCTTATACCTCGCAATGTTTGAGCTAGCGAGCCGATCTAATAGCCATTGTCCCCGCTCATCGTCTTCTTTCTTTTTCTGGACAGCCCAAGCAGTAAGTTCAGTATCTGCCCAGTCTAGATCAATTTTCATCGCGTGGAGCAGCGTGTACAAGATCCGGTGAGAGCAGTCCTTATTCAATGCAAGCTTGACATGGTCCGTGCGGACAGTGAGACCAACGCAATACAAATGGATATGATCTTCACAATGTGTACCATGTGTTTGGGCCTGTGAACCTAACATTGACATTGAAATACACTTCTGACAGCAAAAATCGTTAGTCAGGAGTGGTACAGAATTGTACATAGTGATAGATCCGATCAAGGCCACAATGACCTTTTGATTTTCCTCGATGATCGCCTCCCGGAGGCCGGTATCGGCGACTTCCTCGTCCATGGTGTTTCCCGTTTGATCTATCCTACCGCCTCCCCTGGAGATACGTAGCAGCTCTGTACACTTGTCATCAGACCATGGCCCGTGAAGCAGTTTTGCGGGAATTCTGAAGCTGGCTGCACAGAAAATCAGTCTCGATTGGAAATCCACGAATTCCGTATCTGGTACTATCCCATAGCTGCGGTCGAATACGGTTATTTGCCCCTCACGGAACCCAATGTACATTTCAACAGGCCCCCTTGCTGTCTCAGTCGGCCATTCCCATACCCATTCCATGAAATCAGTATGATTACGGATCCCCTCTTTGATTTTGCCTCCAGTTATTGTACGCTTGTAGAAGCGGCTGACCACATCGATGTTTGCTTCCTTGGTAACGTCTAGAACGCCATCATCGAACCAGATTTTTCGACTGTCGTCCACCCAACCAAGACCATGTTCCCGGAACACGTATACGATAGTTCTCACCATGAATGGCTCCGTCAATTCGCGTACAAATTCCGGTGTGGCCCACTTCAGCGCCAGGATGTCGGATTGCAGGTTCCCAATTGATTTCTCGGTACCGAGGATGCCCAGCAAATACTCGAGATGCCTTAGCTGGGGGCCTTCGGAAGGAAAGACCAGCAGGAAGAGAATGGTCTTCATGTGATTCGAAGCCAAGCGTTTGCCGAGAACAGGCGAGGCACGCGGCAAGCTGAGGTTCAAGCTGTACAGGAAGATCATCTCAAGTATTTCGGTGGGAAGACGCTCGAGGGGTGAAGCTGCGGATGAGATCTCTTTGGCTGAGCCATCACGTTCTGGCCGGGCGATATTCTGCGGGACGGAGGTTGGAGGGACGGTGGACGCTGCTCGCTTGTGCTGTCCTTTGGAAGCCTGGGGAGTAGAGCCACCCATTTGAGGCACTCCTGACTTTGTAGGCTTCTGACGATACCTCTTCCCACGCACACGTACTGGGATCATCGGATTGTATCGAAACGGTAAGACTGATAATCGTCCTTGGATGTACGGTATTATAGCGTTGTGCCGCCTACTTCTACGTGTGCCCTACTGGTACAGCAACTAAGTCAGTAAATGCACGGGCAAGAACTGTGGAGCTCTAGACTTGCAGATCATGACCGTGTGCTGGTGTTCGATGATACGGAGCGATGCTGGTCGACTGCTATTGCGCCAATGATTTGCTTAGGTGAAGCTTTGAATTATTGGAACGGCTTGTAGGAAACGCTTGAAACTAGAGCACTGACGGCATGCTATTGGCAGGACCCCTAGCACTGTCGGAAGTGATCCGATCAGCCACAGCGATCGTCCTTTAGCTGTCCTCATCAACTCTAGCCGTGGCACCAGCTATGCGATCGGCGTCGCGCTTTCCCTGTTGCAAAACATCTTGTGGCTGTGCTGCAGCATCAATAATCTTAATCCTCAAACTCACGCTCCTTACATCACTTTCCCGGATCCACAACAAGGCATAGATCTGCTCACAATCAATCATGCGCTCCTATCGTTACCTTGTGAAGAGATGTCGGCAATGGGTGATGCATACCTGTGACGTTGCGGAAGACAAAGGAGATTGATATAAAAGCATGTCACATTCCGGGAAATTGCATCCCAGAAAACCCAAGCTCTTTGGGAAAGTGTTGACCAAGTCACCTTACTATTTACCGGCGCTTAAGAAGTGATAACGCGCGCCACGTTTGCTAGGCTATTAAGTCTTTCCTCTTCCCTCTCGTGAATTATTCTCGACAACAACAAACAATCACCACCTGCCTTGCATCATCAACGCTACCACATACCACATACCTCAGACCCTACCTACCACCAACCTATCTCCAAGTCTCTAAGTCGCTCAAAGCGCACCAGCAGTCAAGATGGGTGCAGTCGTATCTTGTGTAAGTGCATCCCTTCCACGATCATCCACGCTCTTGAAGGTCCAAGCTGACTCCCATGCCAGATCAAGTCCGTTTTCCAGACCATCGGCGCCTGTCTTATGGCCATTGTCAACGGCATCGGCGCTGTTCTTCAAGCCATCATCGCCGGCATCGTATCGATCTTCGACATCATCATCTCCTGCCTCACCTGTGGCCGCGGCGGAGGCCGTAGGCGCGGAGGGAGAAGTGCAGTCTAGTCCACCCCGGCCCCCGATTATCTCGCTGTCAAGAGGCGCTCGTCTTGCGCTGTAGGTGGTTTGGGGGAATAGGGATGGGGTCCCGGCACAGGTGTAAGGGGTGGTTGTGTTAAAGGGGTTTTGTACACATGGCGGAAGGGGGTAATGGCTGTGGGTTATCTTTGTCCTGCGATGATACCAGTGTTTGCGATGCATCTTTAGCAGATGACGGCGGTGGAAAGGCTTGTGAAGTACGAGTAGGCTCGTAGCAATACAACCAGACTTCCTCTCCTCTACGCATCTCATTTCGAGCCATGCAAGTGACGACACCCACAAGAGCTTGTCCACTTTCTTAGCTATTACTAATAATAGTTCCAACGGCCTTCAATCTTCTTCCCAATCCCGGAGCATACCCCACCTCCACAATTCCCTTTGCAAGATCCCATGCTTTCTGTCCCTTCTCGATTGGATAGTCGAGCGCAGCCGGGATACTGGTACTGATTAACGGCCACCGATCTACGCATACACTCTTCGTGTTACACAATGCCCTCAGTCCTTCCTCGCCTGCAAACCTACCATACCCACTGCCCTTCACTCCGCCAAAAGGAAGCTGCACGGCGTAGAAAACCGCGAAGTCATTGACGGCCACCATGCCCGCATGTACTTCCTTCACACATCGATCAAGATCGTGCTTATTTTTGCCAAACACGGATGCCCCAAGAGCATACGGTGTGCTGTTGGCGATGGCTATGGCGTCTTCGACGTTGGAGGCGCGCATAAGGACACAAACGGGGCCGAAGACCTCTTCTTGCGCTATCCGCATATTCGGCGTTACGTCGACAAGGAGAGTGGGTGAGAAATAGTGGCCCGTGGGGTATTTGGGATGAGTGTACCGTTTCCCGCCCACAAGACACTTCGCACCTTGGTTCACAGCGTCTCTGATAAGGGTCTCGAGGCGGGTAAACGAGATATCGGTGATCATAGCTCCAACGTCAACGCCATCTGGGTCGTCGAGAGCATGCCCAACGCGTAAAGCACGCACGCGCGGTTCGAGGATGCTGATGAGCGAGGCATAGGATTTGGGAAGAGCGATGATACGCTCGATGCCGATACAGTTTTGGCCTGCTGATTGGAAGACCCCCCGCATGAATATACTTGCTGCTGATTCCAGATTGCTAACATCGTCTAGCACGATCGCAGGATCCTTCCCACCGAGCTCTACACACACGGGTGTGAGGCTCTTGGCCGCAGAGGCGCAGACAGCGTGCGCAATAGGGCGGGAGCCAATGAACGTTATGTGAGATATGGAGGCATGCGAGGTCAGATGGTTCGCAGCAGAGGGCCAGCAGACGAGAGGCTGGATGAGGTTGGGCGAGTAGCCGCAGACACTGAGGGCGGTCCGGGCGATGGACGCAAAATAGGAGAGGGACCAGGCTGTTTGCTCCGAGGCTTTAAGAATACATGCAGAACCAGCGAAGAGGGATGATATGACTGGACCCATGAAATTATGAAACTAGCCTCGTCAGATGGATTTCGGTCTGAGTAGGCTGTACTGAGGGCGCGTTACCGGATAGCTGCAAGGCAAGTCAGTAGTGGCAGGTGGTATCAGTCAGAGGTGCTCACTTCCAGCTCACACAGGCTGCGACTACACCTAATGGCTCCCATTTGACTTCGTTGGCTTTGTACATCATGAGGAAGTTTGTGGGCCGCCTTGCCGGCTTCAATGCCTTCTCTCCATGTTGAATCGTCCACGTCAACTTCTCCACGGTGACGAGTATCTCACCGAGCATTGCGTCGACCTTCGTCTTGCCCGAATCGAGACACGCTACACTGGCGATAGACTCCTGATTGTTGAGTACGAACCTGTTCAGCATTCCGGCGTCAGTCTGACAACTTCTTCATTGCGTAAGCAATTGCCACGAACGTCAGCATCGTTCTCAACACCTGCCGCCGCTGCTTGAAAGTCGTCTTCGCCCATTCTTTCTGTGCGTCCCTCGCTTTTCCAATGGCTCTGTCAATACCGTCAGGTGTTGTGGGATTGACTAATCCAAGAAGGCGTCCATCGGCCGGGCAATAGCATTGTATTGCACTGGATCCTGAAATCTGTTGTCATGTCAGGAAAAGCAGACTACATTGAGATTTTACTGGTACCTTGATCTGAGGTTCGTCCAGTGTACATCCATTCCAGCCTGGCTTGCATTGCTCCGGACGGGGAATGGAGAATGCAATTGGTCCTTCATCGTCATGAGGACAGACTACACGGTAAATCCAGAAGATGGTGGCGATCGTAGTTACAAGGGCGACTAGAATTTGGGCAGCCCGCTGCTGGAAGATAGAAAAGTCAACAAGAACCTCCATCTCAAGCGCACAAGCTGTAAGATCGTCGCTTGCGAATGAAGGTTCTAGGGTTAGGGTATGATACGCCTCTGGAACTGTCACATTACGTAACCGCATGACTGGAGAAGACCTATTTCGGAATATATCCTAACGAGCTAACTTTTCAGCAAGCAAGGGGTCGAAAATCACGCCTGGTCGGAACATGTGAATTACAAATGCGAGGTATTGTTTTTTCGCAGGATTGACGGTCGTGACCGAGTCAGAAGTCACGGGAGTCTTCGGCTTCAGCCTGGTGTCATGGGATTGCTCATTACTGTTAGGCTTGGTAGGCGGGTCATGAAGACTAAGGCTTCTTCAGGATCCAGCCTACCACTTCCGGACATCTATGTTCATGCTGGACTTGAACCTTCTCGAGTTCACGCCGTCCGAGTATACCTTGACTGACGTAATGGTTACAGTCGCGAGTTCGAGGCTCAGGAACACGCCCTGTGGCTTTCTCCCTTCTAACTGCCTATGGCTAGCTAATGATCTAGATGGCTGGCATCTCTCTTCCCTGTGTCGATCTTCATTACATCTACTGTCCCCCAATCATTTGGACGCCTAGTCAGGGGAAATTCCTCTAGATCTCACATCAAGTTCGATCGGATCATGAAGTGTAACCGGATCGAGCATGCGTAGCCAAACTTGGAAGAGATCATTAACTCGATGTGGAAGCATCAAACAGGTCAGCATTCATTCAGGCTTAGTATGCGCTCGAACCATGGTTCTATGGTAAGGTAGTGTGTGCCTTTCAACAGTCGTAAGTCCGTTGACCCTCTGCTTTCAGTATAGTATTCAATAAAGTAAGTGACTTTGCGATTCGATGCGCAAGCCGCATTGTTGATCTCCTCCACAATTCAATACGTCTGTGGATTATTCCAATCCAATCAGTCTGCGCATCTCCCAATGTCTACCGGTGAGAGGCGGCCAGACCTGTTCGTTGAAGATGTGTAGGAAGTACAAAAGACTCCATCCGCGCTCCCATTCATGCTGTTTTGCATCCTCTTCTTTAAAGACTCCGGTCGTGAACCCCTGATATCCGCCTGTTCGCCTTCTTCTTACCACTGTCTCTGTCATCGTTGTCCGGCAGATATGCTACACACGCTCATTGCCACGGCCGCCGGCTGTGCTTTCTTTTCTTCCACGGTTCAGGCATCACCGTTCCAAATCTTCAACAAACGGGCTGCCACCGCTCTGGCGGGCTACACCAATCAAGGATGCTACACCGAGGCAACAAATGGGCGTGCCTTGACCGGCAATGCCTATTTCTCCGATTCCATGACTGTGGAGAAGTGCGCAGCAGCCTGTTCATCGTTTGCTTGGTTCGGTGTTGAGTATGGACGGGAGTGCTATTGCGGAGACTCTCCCAACCCAGGCAGTGTCAGTACTGCAGACAGCGACTGCAGCTTCACCTGTCCTGGTAACTCGGCCGAGACGTGTGGGGCGGGCTACCGTCTCAACATGTACCAGAAGGCCAGCGATAAGACGAAAAGTGGAGGCAGCGATAAGACGACAAGTGCTTCTGCGACGGCTTCGACATCCTCGACCGATACCAAGCCCGGAAAATTCACAGCCAAGGGCTGCTACACCGAAGCAACTAACGGCCGTGCCCTCATCAGCAAGACTTACTACGACGATGCCATGACAGTGGAGAAATGTGCTTCCGCGTGCAGTGCATACACGTACTTCGGAGTCGAATACTATAGGGAATGCTACTGCGGCAACAACTTTCAGGCCGGCAGCAACCCCGCTCCCGCTTCGGACTGCAATCACCCTTGCGGTGGAGATAGCTCAGAGCTCTGCGGAGGCGACAACAGACTGAATGTCTACACCTTCGGAGAGAAAACATCAGACCCGGCGCCAGCGAAAACGAGCGTTGGGGATTACAACTTCGACGGGTGCTACACCGAGGCTACCAATTCTCGTGCTCTCACCGGAGGCGTGTATTACGATGACGCCATGACTGTTGAGAAGTGCGCCGCCGTTTGTTCAGGTTACACCTTGTTTGGTGTTGAGTATGCACGAGAGTGTAGGTTATCCTTCCCCGAACATCTTCTACATTTGGGGCCACTTTGAAAGTCATGAAGCATTTCTTGCGGATGTTCACTGAAGAACTTTGCCTGGTTCCCTTACAATCGAAGCTTAGGACGGAATGCTGACATACAAATCATACAGGCTACTGTGGTAACTCTCTCCAAGCAGGTAGCGTTTCCACCTCAACATCGGAATGCAGTTCCCCTTGCCCAGGAAATGGCGCCGAGTCTTGCGGTGGTGGCAACCGACTTGACGTGTATCGAATGGGGGGAACTACCTCTACCATCACAAGCTCGAGCAGTTTAAGCTCAAGTTCGAGCAGCACGAGTTCCGTACCGATGACGACCAGCACTGAAACAGGCAACGGCAAAGGCAACAAGGAAAGCAGCACAATCTCTACCATCATAAGCTCGAGCAGCACGAGTTCCGCACCGATGATAACCAGCATTGAAACAGGCAACGGCAAAGGCAACGGCAACAAGGACAGCAGCACAATCTCCAGTAGCACAATCTCCAGCAGCACATCACTGTCTAGCAGCACATCACTGTCTAGCAGCACGCTGTCCAGCAGCACATCTAGCAGCGCCATCTCTAGCAGCACACTCTCTAGCAGCGCCATCTCTAGCAGCGCCATCTCTAGCAGCACACTCTCTAGCAGCACCATCTCTAGCAGCACGCTCTCTAGCAGCACGCTTTCCAGCAGCATTATTCCCAGCACTTCGCTGCCGAGCACCATGCTCCCTAGCTCCTCGCTGCCGAGCACCATGCTCCCGAGCACGTCGCTGCCAAGCACCTCGCTCCCAAGTACTATGCTCCCCAGCACCTCGTTGTCGAGCACCATGCTCCCTAGCTCCTCGCTGCCGAGCACCATGCTCCTGAGCACGTCGCTGCCAAGCACGTCGCTCCCAAGTACTATGCTGCCCAGCACCTCGCTCCCAAGTACTATGCTCCCCAGCACCTCGTTGCCGAGCACCATGCTCCCTAGCTCCTCGCTGCCGAGCACCATGCTCCCGAGCACCTCGCTCCCCAGCACCTCTCTGCCCAGCACGACACTGCCCAGCATCACACTGCTCGGCAGCTCAAGCACAAGCTCCGCAGATCAGACGACCAGTACCAGCAAGAGCAAAACCAACAACGGCAACGGCAACGGCAACGGTAACAACGGCGACAGCAGCACCACCTCTAGCAGCACCGCCTCTAGCAGCACTGCCTCTAGCAGCACTGCCTCTAGCAGCACTGTTCCCAGCACCACGCTTGTTCCCAGCACCACGCTTGTCCCCAGCACCACGCTTGTCCCCAGCACCACGCTTGTCCCCAGCACCACGCTCTCCAGCACCACGCTGGTTACCAGCACCATGCTCGTCCCCAGCACTACGTTGGTTCCCAGCACCACACTGCTTAGCAGCTCAAGCACAAGCTCCGCAGATCAGAAGACCAGTACCGAGACTGGCAAAGGCAAAACCACTACTTCTAGCAGCTTAACCACAAGTTCCGCACCCATGACGACCGACAACAGCAATTAGGGCTAAGAGCTATAGGCGTTATGAATGTCGTGCAATGCCACTAGTGATTACTTTGGCAGAGTTGGACTCCCCGGGGAGGACGGGGCGTACTTGCGATTTCTTATTTGTCGATGCGACCCATGTACAAACTTTGTAATGTCATTTCTGGCTGCATAGGAGCAGTATCCCTTCGTTATACATATTTCGCAGTCTACCACTGCCGCAGCGTTGTTTATAGTCCGGATATTAGCTACATTCGTTTATCATGAGCTTCGAGAGAAATAATCATTAATATCTGATGATCATCATCTTATCCATGTTTAGCCACTTCGAAAAAACTTGCACTACGCCACGTTTTTTCTTCCCAGGACTCACCCTCCTCTTTTTTAGAATTCACTCGTCCCCTCTCCCTAAACCAACTCTCCTATCATAACCCCCTGCGACCTACCTCTTCCTTTCATAAATCTCTTTCTAATCATCTCTCTCCATCTCTCACCCCCCTTATCCCCCTTAACTTACCCCTCCTCCTCCCCCTCCTCCTCCCTCACGATCTCCATCCCCAACTCCCTCACCTCCACTATTCACCCAGCTCCATCTCTTTCCCCTCTTTGATCACCTCCGCACCATGCCAATTCTCCTCTCTCCCGTACCTCGGCAACCATTCCTTCGATACCGATACTCTCAAACAACGTTATCACGGAATACCAATAGGTAGATCCACCAATAAACCCCCACAGCTAAACCGGCAAAACGTCAACGCATTATACTTGCATGGGGAAGGAATCTAGAAAAATCGGTTGCACATCAAACAGAACGTCATCACGAGATAGTAATAGACAAAGTGACCAGTAAACCCTGATAGTCAAACTGGCAAAACGTCAGATCATTCTACTTGCTTAGTCAAGAGAGCTAGGGAAAACGAATGCACTCTCAAATAACGTTATAACGAGATAGCGATAGGGAAATCAAGTAAAGTGAAGACATTCCATCTCCTCGGGTAAGGAATCTAGAACATCTATCGCTTATCGCAACATAGTAATAAGCATATCAACCAGCTAGATCTTACAGCTAAAGAGGCAAAACGTCAAAGCATTCTATTTGCTCGGGCAAGAGATCCAGAAACCCGATTACACTCTTATACATCGAGACGGTAAAGAGCAAATCTACTAGCAAACCCCCACAGCTAAATCTTCTATCCAAACCATGCCAAATCCTCTTTATTCTATGTTTTGACTTACTGCATGTTTCCGGGGTCAGGAATCAATTGCGACTTTCAATTTGACTTGACTTGACTATGTATAGAATAGCTTACCTAAGTGAGTAGTATACTTTAATAATATACCGGTTTAACTGTGGGGATTTGGTGAGTAACTCTCTTATAACTATCTCGTGATTAGAGAGTTGCAATCGGTTTTCTGGATTCTTGCCTGAGTGAATGGAATGCTTTGACGATTTGCCGGTTTAGCAGTGGGGATTGAGTGGGTGATCTACTTGTTACTACTATCTCGTTAGGAAGTTTTGGTTTGAGAGTGCAATTGTTTTTCCAGATCGCTTGCTCGTGCGGGTGGAATGCTTTAACAATTCTATTGTTGGTGGAGGGTATAGAAAGAGAATCCTCGTATAGCGGTATCAAGCCTCGAGCCTGCACCCAAGACCTTTGTCTGATGTTGAGCGTGAACATTCGTTGTTGGACTAATGAGCAGGGGGATTGTTTCCATGCGAAATGGTTTGGTAAGGGCGGGAGAGATAAGCGGGATGTTTGTGCAAAGAGAAAGGGGGGGGGAGATTATGGCGGCTGCTATGAGGATTCGTCGGTGCGATGGAGTTTGTGCTTTGTGGGGCGGAGAGGTAGAAGTCACCAACAAAAACCAACTCCCAACCTCCCCAACTAGCAGCTCAACCTACCTTCCCCTACCATCAACTACAAACCATTTATAACCACAAGATGCACCCGAACCAAGTATCCTCCTCCTCCACCTCTTATCCTTCTCGAAGTACAGAATTTCTGAACGAGGTTTCGCTCTTCAAAGCCGCTATCCATAATGTGAAGATTTCTCCGAATCGTGCATCGACATGCGCTCTACCCATCTATCTTACCAGCAAACGGAATGATTTTCGATGTCGCCGTTTCGACCGCAAACTCCGAAGTTTTTGGAAGATCAGCTGACATACAAATTGAGAAAAAAGATGGATTGAGATTAGCATCGTGAAATAACAAGTGGGCAACCGGCCGCTCTTGCAATTACGGAGAGGGGAGAGTGTAGGTCTTGAACTTGAATTGTTGGGAAGAGATGGATGGGAGATAGGAGGATCGTTGATTTGGGGATCTCGAGTTTGGTTTCTCTTGAGAGGAGAGATATGAGAGAAGGATAATAAGGTACGAGCCAAGATACAATATGGGCGGCAGGACTTATATATTAAGTACGGATATTTGCATCTACGGCGAGACTCAGAGATTAAAGCTTCTGGTTGAGAAGTAGATATCAATGTTCAAGCGTCTGAGGATGTGGGATAGGGCGCTAATGCCCGGAAGAGATGATGCTTGCGACTATAATGAGAAGCTGTTCGATGTCTTAAAAGACGATGCTATCAAAATTCCTAGAGCCACGTGAACCCTGAACTGTAAATCGACACGGCAATCCCAGAACAGAAAATCTAGAAGCCACCGTTGATGCCATTCTTCTCGTCGATATGGCGGTACCTTGCCTTCTCCGCGCGGTTCTTCAGAACTACCACAACAGCCAGCAGAAGCGCTACGTCTAGCCCCACGAGCCCGAACAACGCCGTGAAGATCCGATCGAGGAAGCTATTGGCGAAGTTGCTGAACGGCCCCACGCAGTTGACTTTCTGCGCTGCCACGAAGGCGCTCGTGCAGACGCTGTCCGGCGTGAAGGGGTTGTTGAGATAGCCACAGCACTGAAACTTCTGCTGGATCAGGCTTTGGGAGCGTGGGGACTGCTGTGCGAATGTCGTGCCTAGGTTCACGCGGGTCTGCAGTGTGGAGAACCAGATGCTGACGCCGAGGAGGAGCGTGACGTGTGCGGTGGCGGCGATCATCCAGCCTGTTAGTTTGAGCCAGAGGCGGTTGGTGGAGTGGGCGGCGCCGGGGAGGGAGATGAGGAAGGTAACGAAGATTAGGACGGCGTTGACGATTACACCTGTGGCTTACATTAGCGAATGCGAGCTTTTGTATGATGGGCCGGTTACCTGTGAGGGGTGTCTGCATTAGGAGCATATCGGCAGCCACATTAGTCGTCGTTGGCTGGGTCGCCATGGAGGCTTTGTTGATGAAGACCGTTGCGATCAGCAGGCCTCCCGAAGCTACGAAGAGGAAGTCTAAGAGCAGAAATGAGAGCATGATTTTGTCGACCATGACGGCGGTGGGCGGTAACTTGACCGCTGGAAGTCCGAGGCGGGGTGGAGATGTTCTCAATGAACGTGGATTAGTGAGTCCAGTCCTTGAGTATGAGAAAACGACGCCAGCGTCAATGACAGAGAAGGAGTGACTTGAAATGAGCGATCTCAAGACATGAACGAAGGACTTTGAGAGAGTTGGTTGACTAGAGCGCTTCGAGGGGGGGAAGCAGAAAAGACGACCCGCAAGCATGGCTTGAGGAGCGTACTGTACGAGCGACCAGCCGATGAGGAAGGCATGATAGACGTGAAGATGATGGTGAGGGAGCAGCGAAGGAGAACGATGCCAGGCATAGATGCATAATTGAAGCTCTTTTTCGGAGGCGGAAGGTTTTGGCAGGAGGGGCCGAGGCCTGTTTCAGGATTGCTTCAAGATGCCGATGCAAATCGAATCTTCAGTGGCTTTCGTTCGTCTCGCATGACTTGCATAGCCATTGGAATCTTCTTAGCCAGTACGATGGCTTTGGTACGTGTTGACCACCGCGCTCTGCTTGAGGCTGCTGCTGACTCTCCTCATGCGTGGGAGGTGCAATAATCACTGTCTAGCGCCGCAGAAGCGCCGGAGTGTTGCGAGTAGGGAGCAAAAGCCAAGAAGACGATATGGCAAAGGGATATATCGACAATGCCGAGTTCAATAGCCCGAATTCAATGCTGGAAGTGGCATCGATCATCTTGCACGCGTCCTCGTGATGTCGTTGAGCGGTTGATGACTTGGTGCTCCTCCAACGTTAAACATCTCGGCGCTAAAAGGGGCTTCGGCCCGGTGTTGCCCGGGGCTAATTTCGGGCGAGCAGGAGCACATAACGCAAGCTGAAGACAGGCTTGGAGGACAATTGAGTTACTTCGTAAGGTATCTGACGAGTCGTGCCAATCTCCAGTGCTCATGCAATGATCATTAGTAGGAGCCTGCTATCTCCTCACACAATTACCCACATGACTCTCAGCGTATAAGCCGGATGAGATTCTGCTCCCACGAGATCGCTGGCCGTAGCCGCCAGCTCAATCACGGAGACAGTTTCAATGGTGTCAGAAACCATTCAATGCAAGAGATAGGATAGGTGACTCACTCACGCATGGCTGGTTGATGGGATTGTATTGCATATTGGCTTGCGATCGCACTCATAGCTGATCAGCAGCTCGGAGAACAACCTAGTTTTCCACTCTTGAAAAGGTGGCCGAGTACCACATTAGTGTCCTCCGCAAGCCGCCATGAATGGAGACACTCGACCACTCAGTTTGAGGATTATTCGAGGTTCGATATCTACTCTGTCAATCCATCCTCGAGTGCGAAACTTACTTGTCATGATCTCTAAATGCATTTGACCTATGCGTGCATCGCGTTGACAGGGGTACCAAATAAGAATTACACACTGAGAGAATGTGAATCTTGTTAATCTATTTGTTCTCATATCGTCTCTTAAACTATCTACTGATAGACTTAAATTTAATATGATGGCCGTGGCAGCCGAAGCTGGTACAAGTCGATTCATGTGCCAGAGATTGATTGGTGGCAATGGTGAGGTAATCTGCGTACATTATCATCCTTGCTCTCAGGAAGCTTGCTTAGAATCTCGAGGCACGGTGAGACTGCTTGCTTTTGCTATGGAACGCTTCGCCAAATTGTGTTCTCAGACTTTAAAATGTTTCCAGGTGAGGTCGATTGCTAGTACACTTCTCGAACAAGAGCACCCCGAAAAGTCTCTACTACATCTCCATATCAATCATCTCTTGGAAGCATGCGGATCTCTTCATTAGATCGCACCACCGCTCCAAAACTTGACAAGTGGGATGGAATAAAGAACGACCAGCCAAAGGTTCCAGAGCTTGAACGTTGTCTTGTCGTCACTGACCGTCCTCCTGGTCATTGTCCTTATTGATACTGCTCCACCGAGACCTACCAAAGGGACGTAGGCCGGCCATCCAATGTTCCAGAAACGCAACCCAAAGTAGGACCAGAACAGAACTGCGGCTGCTATGCTGAGTCTGCTAGGCCAGTGTCCAATCACGAGCGGTAACGTCTTGCGCCCACGTATGCGATCACCAGCTTGGTCGTACATGTCTTGAATGTGTACGCTCGAGGCGACGACAGCTCCAATAAATCCCAACCAGCGTAAGAGAAGGGAGTCCCAGGTTAGATGCAACACGTCGCCGTAGGCTACCTCCATTGCACCCGATGTGTAGCACAGGAATCCGCATGCATTGATGAAGTTGCGAATCATGGGGTTCTTGTCAGCGCCAGAAGGGTCGTTGTACCAGAGACCAAGGAGGATGAGAACCACGCATTGTCTTAGCCCGCCGAAACAGAAGCTGAAGACGATGGCCGCTGGATAAAGCCCTAGCATCCATCGTTTGGCTTGCTGTGGACTCACTCTGCCGGACGGCATTGGCCGCCAAGGCTTATTGATGCCATCTTCGTGGATTGCTAGAGGTTGCCGCTGGTTGTCAATTGCGAAAGGCAGGAGATTGATCCAGGTCCATAGGAGAATCAAGGGGGTACGCGCAAGTATAAGCCGAGTGGACTTGGGAGATACTCCAAATATCTCGGCACTAAGACTGCTGCAAAGACCAAACGTCGTTTTGGGTCCCACAATCGTTTTCAGATCGCTGTAAGTGAAGAGCCACAATGAATATGCCTGATGATATTGAGATCGAAGTCCCATAGATGCGAGACTCGGAGCTCTAGATGCTGGAGTGGACATAATACGGCCCGAAATTGTCATGGCGGGAAGAAGGCAGGGAGCGCGGAGTGTTCTCAGCCAAAAATACCAAATTGTCTAGCAGAGCAGCTGACGATGTGGATGCGATCAATGGCAAAATAGCTGAGAGCTTGGATCAAGAGGTGGGAGCAGATATAGCCTTCAGTTGACTCTCTCCAGAACTCTATCCAGAAGCTAGCTTTACGACTTCGAGAACAGATCGGTCATATCGCCCTAAGGCATCGCCGCAAGCTGAACTCCAAGAGCCGGAAAGTCCCCCGGCAGTCAAGACGGCGATCAAAGCTGCAATTTCTTCGGAGGTAACCTTACGGCAAGGTGGGCCTGGACGATGTCGTCGTGCATGCCCGGTATATTCTACAAGCCAAATCTGATCCTGCCGTTGGCTTCGCAAAGGGGCGTAGCCAACGAGTGGCCAATCATCATGGGCATACTCGGATCATGTGTGTGGCACTGAAACAGTGAGAGCTGGGATAGCAATATCGAATGCTGGCCGACGAATACGCCTCGCGTGCAAGTCCTTCACGTGGATTGCTTCATTCCTTTTGCCCCTGCTGCTTTAAGTATCAAAAGCATGGGAGGGGCACGAGACCGCATTGTCCTACCACCTGTGGCAATTTCAGGAGAAGGAGCGGAACGGCTAGATGGCACAAAGTCCTATTGAAGGGACTGGTTTTTGCTTTGGACTTATCGAAGTGGGAAGTGCCGAGGAAACTACCGATCTGGTATCATCTTGTGTGTTTTGAGAAGCTTTTTGTCAATGACTCGCTGCAGGGCCGTGGCGAACACTAGTCTTACGAGGATAGGACAATTTTGACCAGGTGTGCATGTCATCTTCAATTAGGTTTGGGATTAGGTATCCGAGGGGCATGGAAATCATATAACGTTGAATGCAGGGCGCAGATATCATCTAGTACTAGTTCTAGGTGTAAAACACGCTCAGTGAACGTAGCCGATCTGTGATGCTCGCAACAAGTCAATAAATACCACAGCTGCGAATGAGAGGGCCCTGCTAGTGTCGAACAACTGCTCTGGCTGCTTGGGGCTTCACCTAGCCAGCTGTCTCTTGATCTCCCACCTCGTTTTCACAGTGATTGCTGGCTGTTCTTCTGTACCGTCACGCGGACCTGCTACGCTTGAATCGTGGAAAGAACTCTGCCGACTGTTTGGGCCCGTAATCTGCGTGTGGTTGACACCCCCTTCAACATCTGTCAGAGGGTAAGAATCATCAGCTGACCGAAACCATAGACTCCGCGCGCTTTTGCTGTTCAATTTGGCGAAGCCGCTAGAAAGACCACTCGATTGAGATCTTCTGGGTTTGCGATTGAGGGCGGCCTTGAGAGTCGGTGGAAACATAGGTGCACACGCTACGATGATCCCAAGCAGCGGTTCTAGATCCGTAACAATAGCCAATCTGGCAAGGTCGTAGGTGAAGTCCTTGGTCGACAGTCTGGCAGCTATAACGAGCCTAGTGATGGTGATAGCACACACGCTGCATTTACACATAAGAAGGTACTTGAGGTAATATGGGGCGGTTAGACTTACACCAAGCCCAAACCGAAGGTGAAAGTGAGAGCGATTTTTCTCCATGTCGCCATCTGAAGATTCCAAACCATCGGCATAGGCAGTAAGATGATTGTTAGGTCCACTAACATGTTGATAACGCTCGTCGCGAGTACCGACTCCACAAGTGAGCCACAAATGCCGGGCTCCTCTAGCTTCCATGTTTTGGGAAATGGCCGACAGTTGAGGAAAGTCAAAAGAATGACACCGAGATCAAAAGCTGCGACAAGACCCATCACAGCGTAAGTGACTAGGCGAAAAGCTCGCTTTGGATAGAACAGCGTGAGGTAAAATGCAAGATTGACAACTTGATCGCAGTATTGGCAGCAATCCATGTTATCTCTGCGGCAACATAACCCTTGGATTGTTAGAATATCTGTCAAGCCTGATCGCGTCGTAGACTTAGTTACCTTGAGCATTTTGGGAATATTAGCAGCATCAACATTCTCTACATGTAGACCGGCGCCTTGCACCACAGCTGGGGAAATTAGCGTGGGTATTATTGTGATTAGGCGATGCTACCTGTAATGGCTGTAGAGACAAGAGCGGCTGCGAAAACCTTTGAGCGTCGTTAGCTCCATCTTGCTTTCCTGGTCTTGAGAGCTATGATACCCAAGCGAGTAGCGCCAAGTAGTCATTCAGAGAGAGGCCATGCTTCTGTATTCTTCGCGACAAGAGGCGAATGCCTAAGGCAGTGGCCGACAGCACCAAGAAAATCGCGTCGAAGGAAATCACCAGCAGTCCTAGAGAATTCGAAGAAGGAATCATGGTTTCAGGCCTCAAGCTTCTCAATGAGCGGCTCGAGATTTTTGAAACCTGGTAAGATAAAGGGAATCGGTGACTTAGGAAAGACGTCGGATGCGGGGCGTAGAATGTTCGAAGGTCCCCCTACGCGATCCTTCAAGGTCAAATCAGTGGAGTAGTCGTAACAAGGCAAAACAGGGCAAATGCACTGATGGATGATTGGCACACATAAACCCCGCGTCATTGCGAAGACCTGCATCTACCAATTTCGTATGCACGACAGTGGAGACTTTCTGCGGATTCTATAGACAAAGACCTCTTCGAGCGTCCTAGAATATGTCGGTATCTGGCGCAGTGCATTTTACTGGGATGACTGAAATATATTAAGTTTACTGTGATCGACGATGGTTCGTGGATCGAGCTCCTTCGGTGCCAAAGCGAGGTCGCTCTTAGTAGCCTGAAGGATCCTGTAATAAAGTGCATCAGTGTACTTTACCTTACATTACCCATGTATTGGCCTTTGGTTTCATGCATCGACGATAACACGCCTTTGCGAAACATTCACGAGATGATGGTGTATGTGCACAATAGCGGTGGTCAGGCCATGTTTCCTCAGCAGATTCTCTCTTTCCGACTCGCATGGCTTTGAATTTGTGCGGACTGCTTTTGAACCTCCATTAAGATATAGAGTGACGAATGGTTGAGTCAATCTACTATTGTAGACAATTCAAACCCTGCTAGAGAAGAGTATGGAGCGTTGAGGCCAGTCTAGCTCAATCAACCACGTTCAGATCCGAGTCCATCACCCGAATGCAGATCTGTACAATCTGCGAAAACCCTGTCCACACAACGTCGCCAAGTACTGTAGCTCACTGGCGAAGAACGCATAATAGCCGACTTGATACCAACAGCCCCATGTTATGCTACGCAGCCGTGTGGCATGAGCATAATCGAGAACTTGGGTCTCCCAAGTTGTAAGGTCAATCTCCCCTGTCAGTAGCTTTTCCACTAGCATGGCGTTCAACGCTGCCTGATTAGTACTACAAGCCACGTGAGGACGAAATGCCATTAGAGCATCTCCCACGAATAATAGCTTACCGCCATGGAACACTGGCTGACTGACATCAATGTCCGATATGGTCGAAATGAACGGCTGCGTGGTTTTATCAATTAACTCCGCAAAGGGCTGAGGTAGGACCCGACGAGCAAGAGCGCGTTGCTTGTCCCAGACAGCACTTTGCATTTTCCCAATGGGCAAAGTGTGATGGTGTTTTCGTCCTGTTGTATCTGTCATGGCCTCCTGCAGTTCGGAAGCTTCGCCTGCGATGTTGGTGTACCAAACGTAATTAAGTAGACGTTTACCTTCCTCAAGGCTTCCGTTCTTTCCGGGAATGGTGTATCTGCAAAGCATTGAGCGATCTTGACAGCACCACAGACTCTACACGGCAGGGTTTGTGACACTTACAGGGCAATATAGCCACCATCGAAGGCATGAAGTGTTGTTTTGTTCTTGAATATGTCTCTGGTCTCCTCAGAAACGCTGCTCTCGACAACTGTACCCCGCCACGCAACGTAGTCAGCATAGGTGTGCTTTAGATGAGGCTGCAAGAGGCCGCGCATCTGCGAGGCGGAGCCATCCGCTACGAGGACAAGATCTGCCAACAAGGTACCCGTCGTATGGTTCAGGATATCTTCAAATCCAACTTGGACGTTGTCTCCAACAAGCTGGACTTCGGTAGTCCTCTTGCCTTGTTCATACACAGCTTTACCAACTCCTTCTGATTCTTGTGGCTCACGAGTGGAGTAAGGCGATTTCAGCCCGTCGAAATTGGCCCGAAATCTGTAGTACAGTACGTTCCAGCTCGACATCTGCATACGTCGTTGGAACTCGTATTTGACTTTGAGACTTTTGTCCAGGATCTGTACAGCGGAACAATTGACTGCGTAGGGTTCATCGCGAAGAAGATCATGGCGGTTCAGGAAATTTTGAGAGTGTTCCATTGTAACGATGCCGGCTGCTTGGCCCTCGCGAGTCGAAGAGAGTGATTGCTCCAGGATAGTGACATTATGACCAAGACGTTTGATGACGATACCCTGCATCATGCCTGCTAGAGACCCTCCGACCTAAGACCGCAGTGTATCAGCTTTCAAAGACCGAGATAAATTAGGAGAGCACGATGGACTGACGACAACAACATGCATTTTCCTTTCGGTCATCTTCCTCTGCCAGCGTGGATTTTGCAATGTAGTATCGAGATATTGGTCTCAGCCAGTACCAACGCATGAAGTAAAGACTAAAGAACAAGGCGAACTTCGTTTGAGGATGAAGGGCTTGGGGCATGCACTTGAGGTATGAACATAAATAAAAGGCGGCATGTTTCGAGACACCATTATTACTTTGGTAGGCTGAAAATTACAGTATGTGGTACGAGCACATGAATGTCATACTTTGACCCCTGATGCCGATAATGGCTCCGTGAGTCATAAAGGGCTGCGCGCCACAGCAGCATATCGGAAGAGGATTGCCTGCCGCTTTCATCGCCTTGCAGTGGTCACCGATGATACCCCCCCAAAAGAAATCAAGCATGGCAGGCGGGTGTGGTGGCACGCGTCTAGGCGGTTAAGGCAACCATGCAGACACGTCTTTCCAATTCGCCGAGGACGCGCCCATATCAGCCGCACTTTATTGCCATCACTTCCCAGCAACACTTCAGCCCACCCTGCCCTTCAGACTCTTGCGTCAAATCAGCCGTGCGGGCAATCTCGTCCCGAAAAGGTGGTATGCTGAAGGACATGATTGGCACGACCCGCCTGCTCGAGGATTTGATCTTCTCGAGAATGCTGCAATCAGGCCGGCATACTCCACTGAATTGTTTCAAGTGCCGTCATCTTGCCAATAAGTCCTCCCTCCTCTACCTCCTTCCCCTGTTCAGCTAAAGGTTTGAATTAGCAAGGATTCCTCTGGTGATCTGAAAATGGATGCCTGTACTCAGGATCCGCTTTTGCTGTTCAAGAAGAGCGATTGTCACTGTGTGATACCACTTTCAAAGGTTGGATTGGAGGAAGACTCACCAACCAAGCATTTCTTAAGGATATCTTCAATGCTTCAATCTATCTGCTATGTCCTCAGCACAATTTATCTGCTTTGCGGCAAGTCTGGGTATTGTATCGCATCAGGGTTTCTTCATCCACGGAGAGCACCATCTACATGCGGCCAGGATTTTTCATTTCTATGCCCTGCTCGCTCCGCTCATATGTTGTGTTGAGACAGTGTGGTATGCTGGCCACTTTTGGAAGGCCCAGCTCGCTGCTTCCAAGATCATCTTCACGTACGCCTCAGGTCTTTTCGGCAGTATGGTCTTTTACCGAGTCTTTTTGCACCCTTTACGAGTCTTTCCCGGTCCACACATGGCTAAAATATCAAAATTCTGGAACGTCATGAACGCCGCACATTCTACGAACTATAGACTTATGGAGGATATGCGCCAATCGTACGGTGACTTTGTGCGTACAGGTAAGGGAAAACCGATCTTGCTCGAGGCTTAACATATCGAAAAGTGTCTGATACCATACGCTTTTCAAGGGCCAAACGAAATAACAGTGTTCAAGCCTGAAGCTGTCCGCGCTCTCGATGGTTCCGGTACCAAGTGCTCCAAGTCTGCCTGGTATGATATTATGCAGCCCAGAGTATCTGTAGCTACGACGCGTGACCGAGGACTCCATCACGAAAGACGAAAGATCTGGGAAAAAGCTTTCACCTCCGCCGGTGAGTCATGAGAAAACATTGTCATGCTCTCTCTGAGAACTATTCAGCTCTACGCGATTATGATCCCCGCTTGGAGCACTTCGCCCAACAATTGCTTAGTGCCATCCGCCAAGCCAGTGAGCGCCCAATCGACGTATCGAAGCTGTTCTATCTTTACTCGTTCGACGTTATGAGCGATCTGGCTTTCGGTGAACCGCTCAACATGCTCGAGAGCGATGAGAATCATTTCACTGTCGGTCTCCTCCAAGATGGAATGGATCTGCTAGGGCCCCTGTCACCAGTACCTTGGCTGGTGCGAATCGGCTTTGGCATTCCCGGAGTGGCCCGAAATTTTAAAAGACTGCTTGCCTGGTCTGCAAAGAAACTCGAACATCGGCTGCAGGTACGTCAGCTCTCCACAGATTATGATTCTAGCTAAACGCATCCCTAGAACGAGCCTGCAAAGCCGGATGTAATATGTATTATATCTCCAACCCATTGAATATGGTCTAACGCGGTCACAGGTCATGTCCCGACTCTTGTTAGCCAGTCAGCGCAACGGCTCGCTGGACAAGGACAAGCATTGGCTTCGAGGAGATGCCTTCGCACTCATCGTGGCTGGAAGGTACGATAGCGACTGTACTCCCCTGCCGTCAGCAACGATCTCACTCGATTTAGCGACACCGTTGCTTCTACATTGATTTCAGTCTTCTATCATCTCGCCGATGACCCTACCCAGGTTGCGAAGCTCAGAGCGGAAATGGTCGATACCCCTTTCATGTCCGATCATGAAGTGCTGAAGGCCATGCCCCACCTCAATGCTGTCATCAACGAGGCTCTGAGACTTCACCCTGCATTGCCTTCAGGTGGATTGCGACAAACGCCAAAGGAAGGGTTGACCATTGCAGGTCAATATATACCTGGGAACGTTGTTGTGTCTGCTCCCAGATATTCCTTAGGCCGTTGTGAGTCCCTCAAGGTTAGTCATGAGCTACTCTATGCTCACCCGAGGTAGTGGAATCTTGCTACGAGCGCCCCGATGATTTCGTGCCCGAACGATGGTACTCAAGACCTGAGATGACCAAAAATGACAAAGCTTTCGCACCTTTTTCCACTGGTAAGTTTTCCAGATCGAGAACATGTAATCATTGCAGATCAAGCTAAACAGAAGGGTCAGGTCGCTACAATTGTATTGGCAAACCTTTGGCGCTCAACCAAATGCGTAGGGTCGTGGCGTTGCTGATATCGGAATTCGATGTCGCCTTTGCGTCACAGGAAGATAGCCAATCGGTTTGGACAGATCTCAAAGATCAATTCAATTCGCATCCGGGCAAACTTCAGCTTGTCTTTGCCAGGAGAGTTGTTCAATAGTCGATTTGGGAAGTCGTAGCAGTGTCCCCAAATTGCATTGCATGGGTAAGTCTTATGTGAAGTGCTTTCTTCGTCTACTAGTACAGGTGTCCTCCCGAGGTTTATAGACTCATCTAGCAGTTTAAGCAAGCATTCTCTCGTACATAAAGCGATGACAGCTTCGACGCGATGTCGGACCCAAAAGTCCTCGGTTCTTGATACATCGAACCGAATACTGATTATAGGATAATATCTGTACCTACGCGTTGTACAAGAAGGAATCGTTTGTCGACTATAGGGAACAAGATTAAGTTACAAAGCTCGCGAGGGAACTCCTGTGGTGCGAATCTTATCCCGTTCGAACTTCTTGGCCATCGTCGGCCGACTATCTTTCCTCCGCAAAGCGGCAAACCCTTCCGAAAAGCCGCGTTGCGCATTTCCTAACACTGATCTTGTCCCAAACACCATAGGCACACTCCAGTGTCGTCAAACAAATCGCTGTTGCATTCACCACAAGGACTCTAGATCTAACGGACCGTTGCATTGGCATTGGAGAAAGGAGGTTGATGAGGTTTCCAACATCTCGATCATGGGGGAATCTAGCATTGTTGAATGCTAATAGAACGTAAGTATAAAGCAGAATGACAAAGCAGGCGGATGGTGCTTGTGCCGCTCCTTTGGGAATGCGCTGATATTCAAAGTCAAAGACATGGGTCGAATTTTGCACCCTCCAAGTCGATAGTTGGAAACGATTGTACGTCGTTTGTGGGGAAACGTCCAGTTCTAGCAGATACTTATCCACTTCCGCGTTGCCACTATTTCACCTGATGAGAGATCCTCGAACCGAGGCTGCCAGATGTGAACAGGACCATTATGCTCAGGTATGTTGCGCAAGAATACGAGCAATGATAGCAGACTTCACGCTCAACAGCCGTACAAGGACGTTTCCTGCATCGTGGCGCAGTAGCATGGATCGCAGTCCTGTTGGACGAGTCACGAAATCTCGGTGCCCTTCATTGTCCTTGAACAGTCTGGTCGTCTGTTGCATATCAGCGCCCATCCAGTTGTAGTCAACGATCTGGTTCTGCACTGGTATATAGGCAATACCCGACTGTCAGCCAATCCTTTGTCCCAGACTCAGAGTTGTGCCAACGTAGGCTGTGGATGACCCATGATAGATTGAGCAAGTCATCGTACGAAGGCAGGGTTGTATATGCTAGGATCGATTATGGGATGGATCTGGCATGGGTAAGTATGCAGCTTTCCGAAGATGTTGTCGATGTTTACGATGTTCTTTCGACAGATCAGCAATAAGCCGATGCTGTGCCCATTTGGCTGGTCACGCGAATGATCGACGACTTTTCCCGATAGATCCCTCGCAAGAACCGCTTGATCTCAATGGGCGCCATTCGCATGTCAGCGAAGAGATCAATCAGATACGGCAGCATGCAGAAAATGCAGTGAGGGAGATTGTTCAGGATGTTGTTCGGAGTTTGAAGATGGTTGCAGTGAGGGGTAACACAGTCGAAGTGCGACGATGAGGCTGTCCAGTCAGAGTGTCCGAGCATTCCTTAGCGAGATTAGTCATCCACCCCCACCTCTGATCCCTGCTCCGCCGAGAATCGCCCATGCCCCTTAAGAACAACAAGCGGCCCCTTCCCTCTTTGGTCCTCCTTCCACTGCTCCCACTGCCACCCTAAACCCCATATTGAACACTTGTCTGCGCGAACAACTGTCCTCGCTCCCTGCTGCAAGGCGCAACGACAATTGCGGAACACACATCTCCTTGCGGAGTCATACCCGACGCCTTCACATCACTTGTGCCAGCTTCACTACTGCCGTTGCAGGCGTGAATTTCGAAAGTGGGTCGTTCCCCCTTTTGTACTCGGTCGGCCGCCTTTCCTTCCTCATCCTCAACCCAACCTCGATGAGGAGCATTTGACGAGAACCCATCATCTCTAACCCAACAGAGTAATCCAGACTGCCCGAATCAACATCATTCCCCATTCGGCCATCCAGGCCCTAAGCCAAGTTAGTCGTGATCACACGTCGCAATGGCCGACATCCAGGATCCCAATGCCAACAACAGCCCGGGCGCCGACGACGCGCTCACCGGCAATGGCAACACCGATCCTCGAGGCGTCAAGCGTCCTCGCGTCAGCGCTGCTGCTGACGACGACGACGACGATGATGACAAGCCCGGTCGCGAGCGGAGGAAGATTGACATCAAGTTCATCCAAGATAAATCGCGACGGCACATCACCTTCTCCAAGCGGAAAGCTGGGATCATGAAGAAGGTATGTACTGTCAATTCACCCCACGCGCACGCATCACTACTTCTCGCCATGCGCATGCTGACCTGACCGTAGGCATATGAATTATCCGTCCTCACCGGCACCCAAGTCCTCCTCCTCGTCGTCTCCGAAACCGGCCTCGTCTACACCTTCACAACCCCCAAACTCCAACCTCTCGTAACCAAAGCCGAAGGCAAGAACCTCATCCAGGTACCCTCGCCCCTCCCCCTCCCCTTTCTAAACACCATCTAACCTCTCCCCAGGCCTGCCTCAACGCGCCGGAACCCAGCACCGGCAACGAAAACGGCGTCGACGGCGAATCCACCGTCGACTCCCCCGAAGACGTCTCCCACACCCAGATCCCCGCCCAGACCGCCAACATGCCCCGCGGCGGCGGCATGCCCCCGCAGTACATGACGCCCGAGCAGCAGCAGCAGATGGCGTACGCGCAGTACATGCAGCAGCAGACGCAGAACGCGGGCGGGCAGTACCCCATGCCCCCGCAGGCGCGGATGCCGCATCAGCAGCAAGGACAGACATGAAGAGCGCATGATTGCGGGAGTGGGATGATGGGTGCTGATGATATGGGGATATGACGGGTGTGGTACTAATACAACTCACTGACTGACTGACTGACTGGACTCTGAACATTGCCGGGCCTGTGGGAAGCCTCGAGCGGTGCGTGGGGGATCTAAGAAGGCAGGTGGAGGCACGGCGTAGAAGGGTTCTTGGGGTGCTTGCAGCTCTACAATTACTACTACCTATTTTACATAGCCATCTTGTGCGGAGGAGGGCGAGGGGTGTTTGCATAGCTTGCCAGCCAAAACCATGTTTCACGACCAGCCACCGTCCTCGGAATTGTCCCTCCTGCAAGAGGGCCATTGATCTGATCTCTTCCCGGTCGCATCTGCTGGCGCTGTTCTATTCGCAATGGTTGGCGCAAGGAGTCTCTTCAACCTTACGTCGACGCTGTACTCGGTTCAATCTCACTGACAGCTGCGACCCAATCTCTCTTTCATATTCCTCTCTTCTGTCTCTCGCTTCTCTCCACTCCTCTCTCTTCTCTCCGCTCTCCGCTTCCTCCCACCCCCATCTTCCAGGGCGGTGATGGGTGATGGGATGGGATGGGATGGGTCAGTTACAGAGGAGGAAAGTGACCGCATGGTCAGATAGCAGATAGTATTTCGGAATTCCGATACCATGTATTCGTGCAGCTTCCAGGTTCGAAAGTGCGATCAATTGTTACACGCTATGCAGTGTTTTCTGAGTGTATATTCCTAGCTCCTAATGCGTTTCAATCATCGCAGTCCGTTCTTCCATCCCCGAGGGGCTGCGAGGAATGATCTATTAATGTATGAGCACCAATATCGGAGACAATGGTACCGACGAAGCGAGCATAAAATCCCTTGAATTCATGTCTCCATGTAGTTTCCAGGTTCGAAAGGCGATCAATGGTTACACGCTATGCAGTGTTTTCTGAGTGTATATTCCTAGCTCCTAATGCGTCTCAATCATCGCAGTCCCATTTTTTATCCTCGAGGAGCTGCGAGGGATGGTTTGGTATAGCTTGAGGAATGGTATCGACGAAAGTGGAAGGACGAGACAAACGATAGATCCCTTGAGAGGGTCGGGGTTTCATGTCTTCGTACAGTTTCCAGACTTGAATGGAAGGCAATGATTTGATCCACGCCATGCAATGTCTTATTGATGTATACTCCATGCTCCCAATGCGTCTCAATCATCGCAGTCCCACCTTCCGTCTCCCTCTTCAGGAGAGGCTGTGAGGGATGGTTTGGTATAGCATGAGCAACAACATCCGAGACAACGGGAGGGATGAGCCTAAAGATGGTCGAACTTCACATCTTCGTGCATCTTCCGGGTTTGAAAGGCAATCAATTATTCCACGCTATGCAATGTTTTATAAGTGTATACTGCTTGCTCCCGATGCGCAGCATTCATCCTTGCCCTTCCCGTCGTCGTTCCCTCGTCCGGTGGTCATTCCTCGTCACTGCTTTTCTTTCCACCCCACCATCGCATCTTCCACCATCCGCCTAGGGCTTCCTGTGGCCTGCTGCTTCGTCTTCTAGTCTCGCTGCCTGGCCTCCCGCTCCCACTGTCAGGCCTCGTACTCCCGCCACCGACCGCCCCCGGATCCAGCCCCAGCCCCGGCGCCGACCGCCTCCTCCTATCTCTGTAGCTCCTCCCCGTTCCCGCGCGCGCTAGAAGTGCCGTTGACTCAGTAGGGCTTTGGGGCCCTAGCTGCCCATCGACACTTTGCGGCCTACCTCCCTTCCGATCGTGTGAAGGTGGGGTCATTGTACTCATTCTCCTTTGATGGAAAGGCGCCAGCGGACTGGCGGCTTCGTCTTCCAGCTCTTCCCATATCTCTTCGCTTTCGGTGATGATGCCTTTGCGGCCTAGGGTGGATGTGCGCGGGTAGGTGGTGCTGAGGGAGGTGGAGCGGCGGTGCGGATGGGAGGAGAGAGGGGGGGATACGCTGCCGTTTGGGGCTGACTCTAGATCGAAGGAGGGGGTTGGCGGGGAGGAGTCGGTGTCGGAGGGGTCGGTGTAGCCCATGCCCGGGGTGAGGGGGGGTTGGGAGAAGGAGGTGCGGTGTGTGGGGTCGGTGGAGAGGCGCCAGGAGAGGGAGAGGACGCCGGCGAGGAGGATGAGGGTGCCGAGGGCGATCTGGGGATGAGATGTTAGTGAGAGGGATTGGAACGGGAGCGTGGAGGGGAAGGGGAGGGGAAGACTGACTAAAAGGGCATGAAGGGTTGATAATCGATCTGTTTGGTGGAAGTAAATAAGTCCGTCTAAGATGGCAATGATATTGTACACGCAAAACACAAATGGGTATAAGATGCTAGTTGAACAAAGCTTCAGCCCGCGATGAAGGTAGTAAAGCTGCGTGAGCGCAAGGGCGAGCAGTCCAAGGAGGATGATCCAGGATTGCCAGCGATTGAACTCGTTGTGCCTGTCGACTACGGTCCGAACAAGGAGCTCAACGGCGGACTTGGCGACCAGAAGGGAGTGGGCGGAGAGGATCCCGCTGAGGCAGCCGTAGGCCATGCCTCGAGAAAGACGCATGCGTGGGCTGTTGCTCGTCCGTGGATTCATCAGCTTGATGGCTTTGGCACCAACGATGATTGCTACCACCAAGATAGCCTGTCCGATCATCCAGAGAATGAATTGCCGTCTACCGAGGAGAGAGAGGAGCTGGTCAAGGTTATGGGCAGGTTCGCTAATGGCGCCGAAGATGGCTATGAGAACTGCTCCTGCGCATACCAGGATCGTGCCGCCCAGTGAGTATCGTGTGAAGGCCTCTCCAAGGATCAGGGTGGCGCATATCGAGTTGAAGACCAGTCCAGACTAGCATTGTCAGCTGAGCCCTGGCGAAGCGGAATGTCTTATGGGCTCATACAGCTTGTAAGGTCGAAAGTACCGGGAGTGGTAGTGTAGTGATCTGGATACTGCTTCCGACCAAATTGGCCACCACGAACATGAGCATGCCCAGCTAGAAGCCGGGGTCAATTGGTTGAGCCGAATGATACGACAGGCAGAAGACAAACCTGCCATCGCCGTCTTCTGAATGGTGGTCGTCGGTGGTCATCGGATTCCTTCTCGTCTTCGAGGATGTGGGACTTTCGCTGCAGGGTCAAGCCCACGCTTTGAATGCTGGTCGAGGCAAGGCCAACGAAGACACCGACCTGGGTGGAGGTTAAGTGTCGGTTTATCTATAGAGCGGACTGATACTCACGGCTACGCTCCCTTGCGGAGAAAGATCTCCTAGCTGACCCATGCTACCTCTTACGGCGCATCGACGAGTGTGGAGAACGGGATTGCTGGATGCTCAACAGAGACTCCAGCATGGTGGACGGAGATCGACTGGTTGTCGTTGGCGTTGGTAAAGTAGGAGGTTGTAGTACCGCGAGTCTCTCTCCGATGCGCAACGGGACTTCATCATTTGCCGATTGGCTGGGCTTGGCGCAGCGCCAAGGAATCCTGGGGGCATGATGCACTTCAGTCTGGCTTGACGCTCGATCGTACGTGTAGCCAGGACAGAAGACAACAGTTCCACATTGATCAACCCAGGACACGAATCGCCGGTATGTAACAGCTTCCTGACTATCTTAACACACTTAGACACGTACTGGGATTACACCGGCCGATTCTGCGCCCTTCTCGTTCAATGGTTTACAAAGACATAGACTAACCCCAGCTCGTAGCTTGCTCTTTCTACGTCGATCCTTCCCCGCTCCTCTCTCCTCGACTCTGGAACCCCGTCACAACTCCAGCCCGCAGCGGCCGACACCGCCAGCATGTCGCACGCCATGTCCGACGACCAGGTACAGCCGCTTTTCCATCCGTCCTAACAAAAGCGATACTAATCCCTCAACCTCCAGGTAGCCGGGGAGCTCAAAAAGATGACCGCCTTCATCCGGCAAGAAGCCCTCGAAAAAGCCAAAGAAATCCAAATCAAAGCCGACGAAGAGTTCGCCATCGAAAAGTCCAAACTCGTCCGCCAGGAAACCTCCTCCATCGACAGCCAGTACGAGAAGAAGTTCAAACAGGCATCCATGTCCCAGCAAATCACCCGCTCCACGCTCTCCAACAAGACGCGCTTAAAGGTGCTGAGCGCACGCCAGGAGCTGCTGGATGAGTTATTTGACAAGGCGAGGACGCGTTTGGGGGATTATGCGAGTGATAAGGGGAAGTATCAAGCGATGTGCCAGAACCTGATATTGGAGGGGGCGTATGCGTTGAATGAGAGCAAGATTGGGGTGAGGGCACGGAAGGCGGATTATGAGGTTGTGAAGAAGGCGATTGAGGGCGCGAAGAAGGAGTATAAGAACAATCTAAAGAAGGATGTGGCTATTGAGCTGGATGAGAAGAACCCGCAGCCGGAGGGATCGTGAGTCATCCCTAAATTCTTCAGACATGGTAAGATGGAGATGCTAACCAGCTCAGGGCCGGCGGTGTTTCGATTGTTGGCGGCAACGGCAAGATCGATATCAACAACACCCTCGACGAACGACTGAAGCTTCTCGAGAGCGACGCATTACCAATGGTTCGAACAAGCTTGTTTGGGAAGAACGAAAACCGGAAGTTCTACGATTGAACGGTTGCAGTGGCCATCTAGTCTCTTTGCTTGGCTCCACGAAGTAACAGCATCTGCTTGCATTGGCGTTATTGTCTGGTAGCAAGTACTTGTTTCCTAGCACGGCGATACTTGTACATTGTGTATGATACTCCTACAACGTTGAAACCAGCGACCAAGAACTGGCTACCGTGATGATGTCACGGGCCCTATCACAGTACAACGATAGCGATTGTCCAAGCCGGGCTTGGTCGCTAAGGAGAACGGCATGCTCGTTTGCTGCGAACGCACGCCAGCCTGGTATCGGTCACTAGATCACCTCTCCGTTTTTTGTCCAACGAGACAACGCTTCTGCGTTGATTAAGCTGCCGAGAGTTGGTCCAAGAATCCCCTCTAGACCTCTCACTCAGTGGCGCCTGACTGCTCGTAATTTGTGCTTTCTGTCGGCGCTTGCTTTTTCGTTGGCGGCGCTTGCTTTTTCGTTGGCGGCGCAGTCTTGTGGCTATATTCGTAAATCTTCCGATTCCGGTCCAAGTTTGGGTTTCCAAAAGGAGTGTTCTTAGGCTTTGGTCTCGTCCGAACAGCATACATCAGCCGAAAATTGAAGGACTCTAGGATTTCTTTCGCCTCAGTTTTCTTGAGTTGCGAGGCTCCGTTATCGATGATGCTGGTGGACATTGTTTTGATTCTGCGGGATAGCTCATCCACCTGGTCATTGAACGCGTTCTCAACCTTCTCATTCATACCTGCGAGGGGAGGATCTCCAGAGCCTACTCCCACATTGAGGATCGAAATTGAGGCTGCGAGCTCGGTGTAATTAAATTCCTTGTCTCTTTTAATGCCAAATTTCGGAGTCGTCAGACGATGAGAGATTGTGCCGAGATTCACTAAATCTTGCTGTGGCTTGGACAGGTAACTCGAGTTATCAAAGAAGAATGCTAGCGCCAAGCGGCGCCGGAAAAGGGTCAAACGAGCTGAGAATGCAGGTATAGCCTGTATCAGCTGAGCGCGGAGAGTCACATCCGTCAGGGAGTCAAAGAGGGCGTTCAAGATGGTTCGGAACTGGACGTAGGTTAAATCAGGAGGGACACCGAATAGGTTTCGGCACGTGCACTCACATCGTCGTCAAGACAGTCTCCGGCTATTGCATCAACGAGGCTGTCAAGTGCTTCTTCGACTGCCACAACGTCGTGCGAACTATAGATGATAGTACGATCAATCAGCAGTCGACAGAGGATCGAGATGGCCTGGGTCCTAGATCTAGCGCTAAGGCTACAAGGACGCCTATCAGTACTACAGCTTCTCACAAATCATCCATCCTGTACTTACTGGACAGCGAGATCGCCCAGAAGCTTTATCAACGAAACAAGTGTAGGGCGGTAATGGGCTTTTTCCTCCTCTAAAACATTATCAGTACCTCTAATTAGTTAGCTTGTTCCATACTTACTGGAATATGCCCGAGCAATGGGCACGATAGACTTCTTCAAGTCCAGTGCATCAGACTTGGCGCCAATTTTGACGAATGCATTATCAATCAGTGAAGGGGTCAGGACAACGTCCAAATTCTTGCCTGCGACCTGCGGGATGTGTGAGAAAGGACAGTGATGAGTGGTGTGGAAGAACGTGCCTTGAGAGTGTGGATATAAGAGTACCTCAAATCATCTCTTGGTTCTGAGCATACTGTGTCGCATATATTAGCCGGTCTGCTGTTAATGCGGCGGCAGATTGTCTTCGCTTACCAGCATCAAATAGCCATATCTGCAGTTCATCAGGGAGAGTCTCATTGGTGGCCATAGCGCCGACGAAGCCTCCCAAGAACGCTTGTTGGCGCGAGGCTGGTTCTAGAGGGGATTAGCTATTGCAGATGAAAGCGTCCAGCCGACCAACCATTGAGTATCCCATTCCATTTTTCGCATGTGGCGTGTGGAAAGGGTTCTGGCTCGTTGCCCGAAGTCTGCTGCTCATCCTCGAAGAATGACCAGGATAAGTCTTGTTGTAATGCTTCGGTTCGCTCGATTGCTAACATCAGTCGCTTGGTATCATTCTCGTCGCTTTCTTTATTCATCACTGAGGCAATCAACCCAGCATCTAGTGGCCCCTTTCTGTTGGCGTTTTTGCCCTCTTCGGTGGCCGCGGAAGCCTCAACTTTTTCTAGAGTCGCTAGAAAACTGCGCGCCCTCGCCATGCCTTCTTCCGACGTTTCGTCCTTCTTGCTCTGTTTGACGAGAGACTCCAGATCAAATCTGTACTTTGGTGTAACTGGGAGCTCTTCGCCAGCAGTGGGTTTCTTGACAGCGTTAATGCCGCGTGCACTCCGCCTGATTGCTGTAGTGGCTGCTTCATGTTCAGGGGATGACTGCCGATCTGGCGTCAAAACAGTCGAGTCGGGCTCTGTCAATGGGGAAGAGACTTGCTCAGCAGGTGGTCGGCGCGCTCGAAGAAGCTCATCAATGTCTCCAAGTGAGGCATCTGAATCCGATCCTTCATCATCAGAATTCGTAACGACAACCTCGCCATTTTTAACCACTCGCTGGCTACTTGTAAGGATCGGGCCCTGAGAACTAGGAAGCGGCAATTGGTCCGTCACAGAAAGATCATCGACTCTAGCTAGCGGTTTGGACGGCGTATTCTCACAGCTCCGGATTGGTAGAGGTCGTTGGAAGCTCGGGGGGGTGGAAGAGCGCGACTTACGAGAAGGCTGAAAGTGCTGGATATCGTCTTCTGGAAATGGACGCTTAGCTTGCCGGGGCTGCGAGAAGGGTTTGAAGAAGTCAGTGATATTTGAGCTCTTATATACTGGCATCGTTCGAATTGGGTAGTCGAGTCGCACGTCCTCCACTACATGTATGCAGTAGTAGCAGCTGCGAGTATGACAGGCGTGTATCAGCACCGCGCGCGCGATCACATGCGATAATGCAAGCCATTTATGCTAATTGGCACAAAACGTGCAGAATAGCGGAGCGGAATTTAGATCCCTGCCGAGCCTGCATATCGGGAGTCGGGCGCCGCAGAGCTGAGCCAAGAGCTCGTACTCCGTACATTTCTCTAACAGTCCAGCTGGAGGATCAGTCAGCCCCCAAGGCCTTCCATTTCGAATACCGAAACTCAGGACGCTTCACACTTGTAGTACTTTACACGTACGTCTTTCGGCGGCGTCACTGCGTCTTTTCGATCTTCATCGCCGATAAGATCCTCTGACGAAACTCTGTCGCAAATATTTGCTAAACGTCTTTCACAACGGTTCGCTGACGCCCGCCAAGCGTCATAACAAAACCACTTTCTGCTTCGGCTTACCAACCTGACCTTCGCCGCAGCGACCTCCTCCACGACACCCTTCCGACACTCATTTCTGTGTACCGTCTCCCTACTTTCATTGGGAGTTTCGAGACCGTCCAATCGCGGTAGCCTCTTTGCCGCAATAATCGACTAATAACATTCATTTCAATCATTCAGCCAACTTAGCCAGCTCAGAAGGGTCGATTTCAGCTTGGGGGCCTACGCGCATTGAAGGCTCGCGTCTAGACATCCAGTCGATGGCAGGTCAACAGTATATATGGCATTGAACCAAGTCGAGGATTTTTGAGGGGAGGTTGAGCCTGGATGAGTACCACCCGCGCCGACCAGGCAACGTCGCAATGGCAGTAAAATCGACCCAGGGAGCTAGTCACATATCCAATCCGGTCAAGAGGATACGATGGGCTACGCAGAGGGTGACTGGTCCCAACGAGCGAAGCAAGCGCCATGGTATTCTGGACAGGCTGCACAAAAGGACGGGTTCAGGTGAGAAGAAGCAGGAATTTGGCGATGCGCCGCACGCTGGAAGTCAGCAACAGGATGCCGCAGACTTGGAAGAAGGCGGAGAGCAGGAACCTTCACGGCGCCGGATTTTCTTCAACATTCCTCTGCCGGACGATGCCAAAGATGAGGAAGGGCGGCCTCTCACCAGATTTGGAAGAAACAAAATCCGTACGGCCAAATATACGCCCTTGAGTTTTGTGCCCAAGAACCTGTACTATCAATTTCACCAAGTCGCCAATATTTATTTTTTATTTCTCGTTATCCTTGGGGTAAGGACATCAAGCTTCATTCGTGATCTGGCCCTGTTAACTTCTCCGTCTCGCCATAGATCTTCCAAATATTCGGAAATCCGAATCCTGCGCTTGGTGCGGTGCCGCTCATAGTTATCCTTTTCCTGACCGCTGTAAAGGACGCGATCGAAGATTGGCGCAGGACCGCACTGGATAATGAGCTCAATAACTCTCCTGTCCACCGGCTAGTCGATTGGAATAATGTCAATGTCTCCGACGACGACGTTTCACTATGGCGGAGATTCAAGAAGGCTACAACTCTATTGATTGTTTCAACCTACAAACTGGCGAAGGGCACAATACGGAAGAAGTCAAAAGGCGGCAAAGGCTATGCAGAGCGAGCCATGGACCAATCACGCGCATCTATAGATACGGGACCTACAACTCGACATTCGATGGCCTCTTCGCGCACATCGCTCCAGTCCATGACCAATCCGATTGGGGAGGAAGGCATCCAGATGACACCTGTACCATCGCCCCAGCCGGGACAGGATCGCATGTTAGATGTCACTCAACCAGAGCATGAACCTAGGCCACATTCGGCTTTTTCATATGAAGATACTGATTTGACCCTGACTGCAGTGGATGGCGAACCAGTAGCATCTGGTACAGATAAACGCCTGAGAGAGCCTCCTCCGGCAAGATTCTACGGCTCTCTTCTGGACCGCAGTAAACCGGTACCAGGGAAAGCTAGATTCACCAAGGATTACTGGAAGAGTGTAAAAGTCGGTGACTTTGTACGCATGTATAATGAGGACCAAGTGCCTGCGGATGTAGTTATACTTGCGACATCAGATCCAGATGGAGCTTGCTATGTGGAAACGAAAAATCTCGATGGCGAAACGAACTTGAAAGTCCGGCAAGCCCTTCATAGCGGTCGCCAGCTGAAGCACGCGAAGGATTGCGAGAGGGCTGATTTTGTCATTGAAAGTGAGCCGCCCCATGCGAATCTTTATCAGTACAGCGGCATTGTCAGGTGGAGACAGAGTGATCCAAAGAAACCTGAGGAACCGGGCCAGGAAATGGCCGAGCCCCTGTCCATCAACAACTTACTTCTCCGCGGCTGTAGCCTACGAAATACGGAGTGGGTCCTCGCAGTTGTTGTCTTCACTGGCCAAGAAACAAAGATCATGCTCAACTCCGGCCTCACTCCAAGCAAGCGGTCACGCATCTCACGCGAACTCAATTGGAACGTCATCTACAATTTTGTCATTCTATTCCTTATGTGCCTCGTCTCCGGCATCATCCAAGGCGTTACCTGGTCCAAAACCGACGACTCATTGAACTTTTTCGAGTTCGGTGGCATTGCAAGGAGCCCTCCGCTCGACGGTTTCATCACCTTCTGGAGTTGCGTTATCCTCTTCCAAAACCTGGTACCTATCTCGTTGTACATTTCTATCGAGATAATCAGAACGCTACAGGCGTTTTTCATTTATAGTGATACCTCAATGTACTATGAGAGAATCGACTATCCTTGCACTCCCAAGTCGTGGAATATTTCGGACGACGTTGGGCAGATTGAGTACATCTTCTCCGACAAAACGGGTACATTGACACAGAATGTAATGGAATTCAAGAAGTGTAGTATCAACGGCGTTCCCTACGGGGAGGCTTATACCGAAGCCCAAGCTGGTATGCAGAGGCGGCAAGGAGTCAATGTCGAAGAAGAAAGTGCCAAAGCTCACAAGCAAATCGCTGAAGACAGGGTTAAAATGCTGGCTGATCTTCGAAAGATGCATCCGAATCCTTATTTGCACGACGATGAACTCACCTTCGTCGCTCCGGATTATGTAAACGATCTAGCCGGGCATTCTGGACGAGAGCAGCAACAAGCCAACGAGCAGTTTATGCTCGCACTTGCGCTCTGCCATACCGTCATCACCGAAAGAACTCCTGGGGACCCCCCAACAATCGAATTCAAAGCACAGTCACCGGATGAAGCAGCCTTGGTCGCAACTGCACGGGATTGCGGCTTTACAGTCATTGGTAGATCCGTTGATGGTATCTTGCTCAATATCATGGGGGAAGACCGAGAGTACACAGTCCTCAATACCCTCGAATTCAATTCGACGAGAAAGCGCATGAGTGCCATCATTCGTATGCCCAATGGGAAGATCACTTTATTTTGTAAGGGTGCAGATAGCATCATTTACTCACGCCTCAAGCGTGGGGAACAGGCTCGACTTCGGAAATCCACGGCCGAGCATCTGGAGATGTTTGCACGGGAGGGGTTACGAACATTGTGTATCGCACAGAAGGAGCTTGATGAAGAGGAGTACCAAGCCTGGAACAAGGACCACGACTTAGCGGCCGCAGCTATAGTTGATCGCGAAGAGAAGCTTGAGAAAGTCTCCGACGTAATGGAGCGGGAACTGACGCTCCTTGGGGGAACGGCAATCGAGGACCGGCTACAAGACGGGGTTCCGGACACCATCGCATTGCTCGGTGATGCGGGTATCAAGCTATGGGTTCTGACAGGTGACAAGGTCGAGACTGCTATCAACATTGGGTTTTCGTGCAATCTCCTCAACAACGACATGGATCTGATCGTATTCTGTATCGAAGACGAAAGCCTAGACAGTGCCACAGCTGAGCTCGACAAGCACCTCAATGCCTTTGGTATAACCGGGTCTGACGCGGAATTGAAAGCCGCTCGCAAGAATCACGAACCTCCTGGACCAACTCACGCCATCGTTATTGATGGGGACTCATTGTCGTTGGTTTTGGACGACACGCTCCGCCAGAAATTTCTGCTTCTCTGCAAACAGTGCAAGGCCGTTCTCTGCTGCAGGGTCAGTCCGGCCCAGAAAGCCGCTGTGGTAAGGCTAGTGAAAACGGGACTCGATGTGATGACCTTATCCGTCGGCGACGGCGCGAACGATGTAGCGATGATCCAGGAAGCCGACATCGGTGTTGGGATTGCCGGAGAAGAAGGTAGGCAAGCAGTTATGTCGTCAGATTACGCGATTGGTCAATTTCGCTTTTTGCAGCGACTGATCCTGGTGCACGGTCGATGGTCATACCGCCGGTTGGCCGAAGCGATAGCGAATTTCTTCTACAAGGTCAGTCAACGCAGCAGTGGACCTGCCCTTGAGAAATCCTACTAACAATCCTAGAATATCGTTTGGACCTTCGCCCTCTTCTGGTACCAGATATACAACAACTTCGACACCACGTACCTCTTTGACTACTCCTATATCCTTCTGGTCAACCTCGTTTTCACGTCCCTTGCCGTCATAGCAATGGGCGTCCTTGACCAGGATGTGAGTGACAAGGTTTCGCTGGCTGTTCCACAATTGTATCGTAGAGGCATTGAGCGCAAGGAGTGGACTCAGCTCAAATTCTGGTATGGAGCACCCAGCATGTCATTTCTCACAAGCTAATTTTCATAGGCTATACATGTCCGATGGGATTTACCATTCAGTCGTTTGTTTCTTCATGGCGTATCTGCTCTTCCGACCTGCCAATTTTGTCACCAGTAATGGCCTCTCCGTCGACGACACGAGACGCGTGGGTGTTTATGTGGCGTCCACAACTCTCGCCGTTGTCAATCTCTACATCCTGCTCAATACTTATCAGTGGGATTGGCTCATGGTCTTACTCGTGTTCCTCAGCATATCGCTGGTCTGGTTCTGGACCGGGGTTTACACAGCGTTCCCGAGTTCACAATACTTTTACAAAGCCGCTCCACAGGTTTACGGGCAACTTTCGTTCTGGCTTCAAACACTGCTCGTGGTGTTCATATGCCTGCTTCCAAGGTTCACAATCAAAACCTTCCAGAAGCTCTATGTTCCGTACGACGTGGACATTGTCCGAGAGCAAGTCCGCCAGGGCAAGTTCGCCCACCTCAACCAATACGAGGCCTATGTCCCACCCAAGATTATTGCGTCACCTTCCTCATCCGACTTTTCACAACCTGTCAAGCCTGGCCAAAGAAGCTCCACCATCGTACCGGACGACGAAAGGCCGATATATCCACCCTCGGTAGCTGCTACCGGCACAACTCATAATCCGCGCAGCCACAATGGCAGTGACGGGACCGATCTCACCGGACTGCGACAGTCGTTAGAGCAGCCCACCAGACCATCTTTCGATCGGCTGCGACCGTCGTTCGATCGAATGCGGGATTCCATGGACCGAATACGGCCCAGCTATGAAGCCAGCAATGATTTTACTTCGGCAGCGTTGCTGACAAGGATGGAGTCGAGTCAATCGACAGTGCAGTCGCCCATACAGTCGCCAATGCGAACGGTACACGGTCCATCAGCGTTACGATAGCCCCACGCCTTTCTCATTAGCGTACCAATGATTGTACATACAGCGTTTCCACCGAGATACCTCCATTTTGAGCCATCTGCATGAGCGACTTAGGGAGCACAGGCTTGATTGAAAATTGCATGGCGTTGACATTTAGGCGGTTGATAACATGGCGTCCACGGGGAGACGAGCGTCTTACCCCCTATTGAGTAGCGGGTGCGGGGGCAGACTTTCTTCCTTCAGATACTTGTGCGGCATCTGTGCTTGGACGTAGCCGCAGCGGTGAGAAGGGAGTATAAGTGCGGCCTTAGTATTTGTGATCTCGGGTAGAACAGGTTATCGTGATGGGAACAAATTCGCACCGAGCTTCTTTCTCCGCATCTGAGCAGTTGCATGATCTCTTTCAGACACATTGATACTCCAATAATTATTCTGGCAAGGAAGGGTATGTTCGAGTAGAGTATAAGGTAGCACTCACCGTAGCAGATTTAGACGGACAAGGAAGGACTAATAGACGAGAGGCAGGCGCGCGCCTTCGCGCCGTTCGGGCGCCAGTGTGGCGTTTCGTGTCACCTCGGCTCCCTACATTCTCAAAAGTGTTCTTCATCAACAATCTCATATAGATCGCCTACCGCATGGTCACATCCCCCCTTCACAAGATGATGACTCATTAGACGGCTGGACTTTGACACGTCCCAAATCATTACTACCCTAGAAGCGCTGACGTCCTAACACCGTATCATTAACATCCACTCTGCCCCTTCACAACTCTCCTACCACGTCATTGCTTACTCTCACAATCTTGTGCTATATCACGAACCCGTAGACATTCCTAGATAGTAGTACCACCTGGTCTGAGTAATATCGCGGGGAAGATGGTTTTGGGTGGAGTGCGCTTGTGACCTTGAGCTCATCATCCTGTGGCGGACCTTCCACCTTAGTTGGGGATACTTCATACCAGCCTCACAATGACGGCAACGGATCAGGATGAGGACCAGCAAATGATAAATAGCTTCCAGTGAATAGTTTTAACGCAGATGTTTGACTTATGACATACTGACTTGCCAACAGTGCCTTCGACCATCTACCACCCGAAGTCCACTGGTTCTGCCCACTGACTGGCAGTCAAACCGAGGATCGCGATGTCGCCGTCAAGGATGAAGAACTTGACAGCTTGGAACCTGGCGCTGCATCGCTTGCCGCCAGCCTCGACAAGCGTCAGGCGGCCTTCCGCTTCTGCCTGCGGGTTTACAGCTATGACAGTGATGACGCTCTCCCTTACAAGGCAAAGGTCAAGGATGGGATCGACAAAAATCTGTCTCGATGTGATGCTTGCATCGTAGGCTACTACAAGTCCAAGCATCGATGGATTGAGCACATGAAACGGTAACCGCAAATCACGTCTTGCTACTCAAATTTGGGATGGCAATCGTGCTTCATGTCTGCCTGCTGACTTCTTGCATAGGGAAGCTGATCAAGATGCGATCATGATTGTGGCAAACGTGCTTGAAGACCTTGACATCACTCGCATAAATGATCGACTGAACCGCTTAGCTCAGATTTGGGGCTCAACTGATACTGCTAAAGGTGGCGATAAGACCTCAGTCAGGGCAGCTCGATTCTCCTTCATTGACGCTTTGAGCTGTGAGGCTTACCTGGCCGATGGGATCCGCGTACGGAAACGTTTCGAACGGCCATTCAAAGCCTTTATCGAGATACAGCGTTTGAGTATTGAGCATTATCTACCAGGAGCCACACTACTCTTATTCGATCCCAACTCCGTGCTTTCCGAATGGGCGTTGTCGATCTGGTCTGGATACTCCTCCACTTTGACCCAACACGACTTTGACTTTGCCGTGCGGGAGCCCCTGACACGGATAGTCAATCAAGCATCCTTGATCACTGGGGACGTAACAATTGTGGAGAGACTGTGGAGAGGGGTGCGGCTCATCTTCGAGAGACTGAACAGCGATCTTGTCACACACTCTTTCAGAGCTATGGAAGTCGATATATTCAAATTGTCCCTCGAGCATCTACAATACGACACACCAGGTCTAGCGCGGTTGTTGCAAACCTTGAAAACGTTCCTTGAGCTTGGTTCGAAGGATTTCTGGGAATCTATGGGCGCAATCTCTCCTCTCACCGTGGTCGAGAGCGTTTTCAACAACAAGCAGTCTAGGCGATTCCTGAGCAGCCAACCATATGCTAGCGACGCCACGACTACGAGCCAAATCTTCGATTGGATCAAACCTTTCGTTGCTTCTTTGGACATAATACATCAAGCTCAAGCTTGTCGTACGCTAACCTCGTACCTATTAGACAAATTTCAGACCGACGAGTTTCCTATCCAGACAAAGGTTGCATGTTTCCGAGCGGGTCTGAAGGTCATCAAGTGGACTTCCCTTAATTGCAATAAGGAACACCCACTGATGGGACAGATTGGTCGGGTTGTTGCTGCAGAATTACTTGAGGTAATCAGCATTTACATACAACGCATTCTCGTCAAATCAGCCCTGCCCTCGAATGACCCATTCAGCGAGACCTGTTCTAGACTGTGTTTCGATGTTGTGGAATTAGCTCTAACGCTTGAGTGCAAATGCCTCAGAACGGATCAGGAAACACTACGCAATAAGGATGACATTGACCCCGGAACCTGCTCTTATGCACCAGCGATATGGGAAGTTATAGTACAACAACTCGATCGACGCAATACCCGACTGGCCGAAGCCGCTTTGAGCGGAATCAATGGCTTGACGGGTCTGGAAAAGTTTGAGACGAAGAAGGACACAACCCACAAGAAATTCAAGAGCGACTTCAACGTGAGACTGGGTCACTTTACTCACCTCGTGTGTCTGATGCTGGAGCGCATCAATGATTTCGACCCGAGTGACCTCGATAAGCTGTTCCAGCACCCGACGACGGCGACAGGGTTGGTGGCTTCTTTGTTCTCTCCAGACGCCAGCACGTACGAGGCAGGCGTTAATCTAATCAAGAGCATTAGTATGGAATCGACCCGGCAAGAAGCCATCCGTCATATCTTAACACCCTACTTCGAGACGACCTTGAATTGTCTCTCAAGGTCTTTACGACGGATAGCACATACGAAGACTTATGCTGCATGCCCTCGCATGTTGAAGACTTGTGGCGATGTTTTCGATATTCTGTGCGATTCCCAAAATGGTTTGCTCCGTACACGGCAGCTACAGGGCAGTAAAGAAGTAATGGCCCTGGAGAGCTTCTGGGAGCACCAGTGGGCTGTCTTGACAGTTATATACGAGATGACAGAGCCATGGAGCCGTGCTCAAGTTGCCGAGTCGGAGTTCTTGAAAGAATTTGTCAGGGATACCATGGATTTCTCCGAACGAATATTCGACCAATACGGCATTTTTGCTAGTGCCGTTGACTCTGTGAAAATTATCAAGGAAGAAGACAAGGGAAGCGAAAACAGAGGAGACCTTGCCGCGAAGAAGCTCTTGGAGCCTCCAGCAAAGACTATGGAAGAAATTGTCAAGTGGTTAAGGCTCCGTGAGATATACCTTGCCAGCATGTCAGTGAAGTTGACTACGAAGGTATTGGCTCGGCTGAGCGAGAAGAGCATGAGGCTTGCCAAAGAGCCTAGTGACTTTGTTGAGCTGGTAGTCCGTGGTGGCTCTCAAGGTAGGACTAATCTCTCCCCGCAAGAGAAAGCCGAACTTGCACGGGCATTGGAAGAAAACCTAGGGCGCTCGATTGAGCCTGTTGGATCTGAGCATCAAAGATCATCTACTCCAGAGAAACAGTCCCAACGTCAGCACATCTTGTCCAAAATGAAAAAGAAATCAAAAGATGGTACGATCGATCTTGTTAGTTGGAGATCAAAACCGAAGCCTCCGCCTGAGGTTGTTGACATACCGGACGACGATGAATTTGGGAACTCGGGAATCCTCGATGCAGATATACTCGCCATGAGTCGCTCCGTGGAAATGATCAAGAACTCTTCCCTAGGGAAAACTCTGCAAAGTCGCCAGGACGAAGCGCGTAAGAAATCGGCACAGCCCATGACCAACCGCAAGGCTATCGAAAAGAAGAATGAAGAGCAGCGACTAGCGGAGGGCAAGTCGTTCCGCGAGAAGCGCCTAAAGGAGATCGAAGCCAAGAAGAAGCGAGATGCAGAGCAGATCGCAATGATCAGAAAGAGGGTTCCAGCTAAAGGCTCTGGACTTGACGCTGATGCCTTGGGTGTCCGAGGCAAGGATCATGCACCAAAAGGATCCGGGGTGATGGTATCATCTGGGTCTGAGGATGACCCTGATGACGAAGTCGACCAAGCGCTCTTCGGGAATACCACGAAAGCACCCAAGATCTCGGCCGCAGTCGAGGACTATCAAATCAACCGGTTGAAAAAGATCAAAGGACAAGGTCCTGTGAAGAAAACCCGTCAGGTCAGGTCAGCAAAAGATATGCGTGCACGGCTGGCGCCTGATCTCACCTCCTTACACAAGACCATCCTTGGGTGGGAATACTTTCATGCCGGTGACTTCCCTCCCGGGTCTGATCGTGATGATTACAGCTTAGTTTCGAGCACCTTTCGTACCCCTAACGACTATCAGAGTGTTTTCGAGCCCCTGCTCATCTTGGAAGCTTGGCAGGGTTTTTTGAAGACCAAAGAAGACAGCACCTTCAAAACTTTTGACATAAAGGTGGCTAATCGGTTGACGGTCGACTCATTCGTTGAGGTCAGCACTACGATCTCGATGTCCGAAGGGAAAGAGCTGGGTATAGCTGAAGCCGACGTTATCCTGATGTCTAGATCACAGTCGCCGGCAGCTGATGCTCAGCAATTACACTGTCTGGCACGAATTTACAAGATCAAGCGTAAGAAAGCTTCGATGGACATCTCCTATCGGGTCAATGTTGGAAACCCTCTGCTGTCTGCCATGGTTCCTAATGCCACCCTTTATGGGGTGAAGATCTTATCTCTAACTCCACTGGAACGAGAATATGGCGCATTGCTTGGTCTGAAGTACTTCGATCTCTGCGATGAGGTCATCAAAGCCAGACCGTCACCGCTTCTTGAATACTCCGGAAAGCAGCTCGGTCCACTTGAGGTCAAATACAACGTCAACACAGCGCAGGCCAAAGCTATCAAATCTGCGATCGATAACGATGCCTTCACGTTGATCCAAGGACCACCAGGTTCCGGGAAGACGAAGACAATCGTCGCGATCGTTGGCGCACTTCTGAGTGGCCATTTCGAAGACAAAGGAATAGCTATTAGCCGGCCACAGATCCATGACGCACGGGTGCAACGGGTTGAAAAAGCTGCGGTCTCCAAGAAACTGCTCGTCTGTGCGCCTAGTAACGCTGCCGTCGATGAGCTGGTAATGAGGTTCAAGGAGGGAGTTAAGACTCTCAACGGAGATTTGCAGAAACCCGCTATCGTTCGGCTGGGTAGAAGTGATGCGATCAGCACGAAAGTCCGTGACGTTACCTTGGAAGAGCTTGTCAACGAGAAGTTGAATATCACGAAACCCAAACAAATTGGTAGTGGCGAGGAAATCCATCAGATCATGACGGCACACAAAGCCACATGCGACGAGGTCAACGTTCTCAGAGCCACCATGGACGCAAATAAAGCGAGCGGACAACCCACGTCCCTAGAGCATGAGCAGAACTTCGAAATGTTAAAGCGAAAGAAACAGCAGTTGAGCAACAAAATTGATGCTGCTCGTGATAGCGGAGACATGGTGGCGAGGGATGCCGAAATCAACCGACGTAAGGTTCAGCAGGAAATACTGGACGGTGCACACGTAATCTGTGCCACGCTGAGCGGCAGCGGACATGAGATGTTCCAAAATTTGAACATTGAATTCGAGTCGGTGATCATTGACGAAGCGGCTCAGTCAATCGAGCTTAGTGCCCTGATCCCTTTGAAGTACGGATGTGCAAAGTGTATCCTAGTGGGAGATCCCAAACAGCTGCCCCCAACAGTCCTTTCGCGCGAGGCAGCTCGGTTCCAATACGAACAGAGCTTGTTCGTTCGAATGCAGCAGAATTATCCAAAGGATGTGCATCTCCTAGACACTCAATACCGAATGCATCCGGAGATCAGTAGATTCCCTAGCAAGGAATTCTATGATGGAAGGCTTCTGGATGGTGACAGTATGGCTAAGCTAAGGGCAAAACCATGGCACCAGAGCGCAATCCTTGGGCCGTATCGTTTCTTCGATGTACAAGGCGTACAGCAGAGTGCTCCACGTGGCCATTCATTGATTAATATCGCCGAGATTGAGATGGCCCTGAGGCTGTTTGCACGTCTGACAGCCGATTGCACAGGCTATGATTTCAGGGGCAAGGTGGGAATCATCACGCCCTATAAAAGCCAACTCCGAGAGCTTCGGTCGCGCTTTGCTCAGCAGTACGGCGAAGCCATCTTCTCTATGGTCGAGTTCAACACCACCGATGCATTTCAAGGTCGGGAGAGCGAAGTCATTATCTTCTCGTGCGTCCGAGCATCAGCTGGCAGAGGCATCGGCTTCTTATCAGATATTCGCCGTATGAATGTAGGCATCACACGAGCAAAGTCTTCGTTGTGGGTTCTCGGGAATTCGCAGTCTTTGATGCAGGGCGAGTTTTGGCGTCGGTTGATTGAAGATGCGAGAATTCGAAATCGATTCTCGGGGTCAGAAGTCGTGGAATTGCTCCAGAAGCCTTTATTCAAGTTTGATCCCAGAAGCATTGGCGAAGGCGAGAGGAGCCCTGCTAGTAGCACCTCAACCGTACGCAACGATATTGAGATGCCTGATGCGCCAGCCATCGGAGCCCCTCCTGGCATAGCTAGGACTACACAACAGAAGGCAAACGGATATACCAGCACTAGCGAGGCTGCGAAGGTAAATCGCGTTGACACAATATCTACGACAACATCCAAGGGCGAGTCAAGGTCATTCATGCCATCCGGTGGCAACAACGGGCTAAACACCAGGGAACTCTGCGGGGTCTGTGGCAGTGCTACGCATTTCACCTTCGCGTGCGACAACGCAGCTGCAAAGAACATGACCGCCCACAAATGCCACCGATGTGGAAGTATTGAACACCGCAAGGAGCACTGTACCGCAGACCGCTGCCTAGACTGCGGCGAGTTCGGGCACTCGGCACAGATATGTACAAATCCTCGCATCCTGTCCAAGGCGGACAAGGAGCGGGTAAGGGTATCGGAGGGCAGTCACAAGCGTGCGAGGCAGCGGCAGCCGGAAGTCCAGAAGAAGAGGGCACTGGGAGAACACGCCCAAGAAGTACCCGTTGTGCGAGCAACGTCGAAGACGCCTCCACCAGCTGGTGATAAGCATGCTCCTAGGGCTCCCCATCCGAATACACTCAAGCGACGTCGGGATTCGTCGCCCCCGCCCATGGCCCCGAAAAGCCATAGACCGTCCAGCTCCAAAGGCCACAGAAGCCACAACCCTCGCAACGGCTCCTTCAATATGCCAGATCGGCGCGCCCGAGATGCAATCCCAGCAACAGGCCCAAATGGCATACCGCAATCCCTTCCCCTCCGCTCTCCCACCCTCCGCCCCGAAAGCTACAACAACCGCCCCCCTCCCCCAACCCCTCCCACAACCCCACGGCTACCCCCTAGACCACCCCAAAACGAAGCACCCCCCTCAGCGAACGGTTATCCTCAAACCCCCAGCACGAGCAATGGCTTCACAAACCCTCAGCCCTTACCGAATAAGCCGCCTGCGCCGATGGGCAACCCAGTGAAGCCACCGACGAAGCGACGGAAAGACGCGAACCCGCTTTTGATGCCCAGCAAGAAGCGGCGGTGATCATGAACGGAATTATAATCTTAATCTTGGAAGAAACATTGACATCACTGGAGGCATACGTAGATTAGGGCATTGCGACGGCGTTTTTATGCCTTTGCGCACACAACTCGGTGGATCTTTGCGTACGTGGAGTTTTGAGGACGGAGGAGAGCAAGCATATCGATATGTAGGAGGGCTAGAATGCAGATCATGAACTTGGAATCAAGTCCCCCACTTCACTTATTTCTTACCCATCCAATGCAAGTAAAGCGATCTCTTGACATTCGCCTCGTAAAGGAGCCCCAACCTGCGACTGGATTACGCGTCAGAGACGGGCTTTCCCCTTCGAGCTGTTCTACTCCACCACGATTTCAACTTGCAGTGCCCTTACCTGACTCCTTCTGCAACACGAAAACTACCCTTCACTATACTCGACAGAAGATCATGTACGAGCACGCACACCCCTTCCATGTACCTCGCCCACCTGCACGTTCCTCGCATGCCCCTTGCAGCACCCTCCCCCTTGCAACGCACCCCACCCCAAAACCTTGCACCGAACCCCCATCCCTCCTCACTCTCCCCCTCTTCGCACTCCCCCCTCCCCATTGAAAAATCCACATTCGCCTCAAACAAAAACCAACCATGGGCCACACCTTCTGCGCCGCCCCCTCCTCCTCCTCCCCCTCCCCATCCCCCAACTCCAACCCCAACCCCAAGCCAGCCCCCAAGCCAGCCCCCAAACCCACCCCCCGCTCCTCCGGCGTCCCCGGCAACTGGGCCACCTGGGGCCACGCGGTCACCGACAAGGACAGTCGGAACCTGAAGAAGATCTGCGAGCTGCACGAGGACAGCCGGTACTTGCGGGCGCTGCGGGACGTGCTTTCGCACTCGCCTCCTCCTCCTCCTCCTCCTCTTCCCAGCAGCAGTAGTAAATGTGAAGGCGACAAACCACGGAAAGGTTTCAGGAGGACGGGGAAGCTGAGACGGATGCTTTCGAGGAGGCCGCAGCAGCTGGCAGGGGGGGTGGTGGCTATGAGGGTGAGTAGTGGGGGCAAGCGGTACGCGCAGATTGCAGGGGCGGGGGCGGGATGCGGGAATCCGTCCGTGTATCGGGTGAATGAGTGTGTGGAGATTGGAGAGGGGGGGAGGAAGAAGAGGCGAGAGGCGGTGAGTGCGGGCAAGGGAGATGGTGGGGAGATGGGTGGGGAGGTGAGGAAGGAGGATGAGGGGAGGTTGACGGAACCGTTCCTGGCGCCGATTGAGACGGTGGATGGGAATGAGTCGTACTACCTGGGCATTACGGATGATTATCTGCTTCCTGTTGAGGCTGAGGAGCAGGGTCATGATCGTCCGGAGTCGCTTCTTCCGCTACCGCCGGCGTTAGGAATCGAGGGGGTGGTGAAAACGGATGATCTCAGGTCAAACACGTTCCCGAGACTCGTTTTCAGGAGCCAGGCTGCCCAAGGTCAAGCTGAAGCAAGTGCCAACTCTAAGGCTCTGAATGACAGGGGAGATGGGTCGCAGGTCAAGAGGTCGTCCCTTCGTGTCGTTAAGAGACCTCCGACAGCTCGTTCGCGCCCACTGAGTCCGGAAGCTGGAGCCAGATTTCCTCGATCGACTACCAGGACGCTCCAAGCGTATCCCCCACAAACTCCAAGGAGCTCAATCGAAGAAGCCAGAAGAGGCACTGCAGTCTCTCCCAAAGCCAACAGCCGTGCTCAAGCACCGTCTTTGCACTCGGCCAATGAGTCCATCGTGGAAGACGGGCGGTCCGAAGCTTCGGTGGGAATCCCAATGATGGCGCGCAGTGCTGAGGTGGTCCGTCCAGCATATTCTAATGGGGATATCCACAGGTTTCCTAAGCCTGGGCCTGCGCCTACTGGAGCACTACCATCCTTGCCCGAGGGACTCGACTCGGTGGTGATGCTACCGTCTGTAGGCCCGGCGCCGGCAACGCCATTACCAAGCCCTGAACCTTCACCAAAGCGTGCTTCGCCGGCGAAGAAGTATCGCTACAGGCCTTTGGACGATGTAGTATCCGAAGATACTGCGAAGTTGCTAAGGACGCAAACAAAGTCATGTCCGAAAGCCCAGGTCGTCGAGCCTTTAAATGTGGAGCAACCACGCAGACCGAGTCTTGACAAACCCAGGGAAAGTACCACAATATCTCCAATTACCACTTCACTGCAGCAGAAGACGACTAGAGTGGACTGGCAAGAAAAGAGAGCAGAGTCAAGGAGAGAGCTGAAATTGCGCGACCTAAACCGCCTACGCTCACAGAATGGCCTCGGTGAGATGGCTCAAGCTACGGCCGGAAGAGCTGTAGCGGATGAAGCAGGCCAGGCAAGAACAACGCCGGTCCCAGACGTCAAAGAGTCGTACAGCTCGCCTGCCCTCTTAATCCCAAGTCAGCCTGAAGTCCAGCCTAGCCATGGGTCAATCGCGCAAGAGATTCAGCGAAAACCTATCCCTCGACCGCTCAGTGCGCTCTCACCTATCGTTGTGGTAGCTGAGCAGGAGCCGACAGCCATCATACCGCCGATCAGAGCTTCCAGTAAACCAAACGGAAACAGCAAACGATCAAGCAAGAAACATTCTTGCTGTAAGGATACCCTCACACAACCCGCAGCTCATTCACCCTCCTTTCCCTCTTCCGATGAAGAGTCTACCTACCGCCCGCAACGAAGTCGTATCTGCGAGCCTCAACGCCATTCCCACGCCCAGACTGCCAGCACGCACCGGTCTTCAGTTCTAGTCCAAGATCTTGAAGCGAGGCTCGAGGCCCGAATCGCTGAGCTCGAGAGAAAGAACGCGTTGCTTCTGAACGCTTTTGTTGCTGTCATCAACACTTCGGCTGGATCTGCTCCAAGCCCACTGATCAATGGAGATAGGTTGAGTGGCTTCAGTGGGGGGACGTCTAGCGGAGTCAGTGGCCAGAGGTCGAGCAATCAAAGTGGTCACAGGGATACCCATCTGAGCGGGATCAGCGAGATGTATGCGCCGTTGGGCGAGAGAACAGAGAGCGGATTTGAGATCGGCAAGACAAATGGACAAGGTGGTTGTTGATTTTGTTGACTTCGGTTGTGGAGCTTCGTAGATGAAAAAAAGTTGATCGCATAGCCCTTGGGGATTGCAGACCATCTGTCGTCGTTCAGGGATAGTGGAAACGAGGCTTGGAATTGTATGCGCTTGTCATCAGAGTCTTTCGGGTCTGCATTTCGCGAGCTTTTGCTTGTAATTAGCGCCATTAGTCTTACGGTCTGCCGCCCATTTTCACTGATATCTACATCTGAATTTCATTCGCAGCGGTGAATAAAGTCATAAATAGGTCAGGTACTGTTGTCGAGGTAATGCCCGCTTGGTCAGGGCTCAAGAGAAACTTATCAGAGAGCAATTGACACATTCGAAATTTGGCCCCCAGGTGGAATGTATATACGCTTCGAGGCACTTGATCTGTTCGGACAAGCAATCCATGTTAACGATGCGAAAGGACCCAGTGTTTCATGTTCATGGCGGAATTTCCTTCCCATCCCAGTCCCAGCACTTGCCTCTGCCGTCAGTCCCAAGATTCTTCACGACAGTCATCAATCTTTCCGCGGCGAACTCGGGGCTGAAGAGCTTTTCTTGCTTCACATTGCCCCAAAACTCCTTACTCAGGCCCGTCTTAACGGTCCCTGGGTGCATGCTGATACACATAGCCTTAGTCGCGGCTTTCTGCTGTAGGTATATATCCATGCTCTTCGCTATGGAATTCACGGCCGCCTTCGATGCACGATATGAGTACCACCCTCCCAATTGGTTGTCGGAGATAGAGCCGACGCGAGCGGACATCAAAGCCATGACGGCGGATGAGGGTAAAGTATTATTCTGGCCTTCAAGAGGCAAAGGCGTAGACCGGGCAGGTAGAAATGGTGAGAAATGCTTTGCGAGTAAGAGTGGTCCTAGTGCATTGATTTGGAAGGTCTCAAGTGCATGTGGGGCGGAGACCTGAGCTGGTGACCTCTCTGGATAGAGAATACCTGGGACGAGGAAGGCGAGATGCAGATGAGTTGATGGAAATCGGTCTTTGCAATAAGCGGCAGCGGCAGAGATCGATTTTTCATCTACATGGCCGTTAGTCGATCCATCCGAGTTAAGAACAGTCAGATGGTAAGGCAAGGATGGAGCACCGGTCACATTGACTTCGAGCACCGAGAGCCTGTCTCCGTCAATTTTGAGGCCGTTCAGAATGTGATCCCTCGTTGCTGAGATATCAGCTCGTGCTGTGGCCACAACCGGTAGATCAGTGGTCTGTAGGAGACGTCTGGCGAGTGCAAGGCCGATGCCGCGAGAAGCTGGTGAAGTCACTGTTCATTTTTGGAGTCAGAATTCCTCCTTTCATTCAATCGATTGAATCAGGGAACATGTAGATGCTGCTTGGCCATATCTCAGGGCTCTTAATATTTACAAGCTGGGGCAAAGAAGCTTGAAAAAGCTGACTTACAAACCCATGGCTTCGGCATGACCTGGATCCTTTAACACACCAAGGGAGGTAGACGTACAGACACCGTTTGTATCGTAAAAGCGCATCGGAAGAAGGTTTGGGCATGCTGGTCGTGCTTCGTTTGAGGAAGAAAGTCCGGTTCAACCACCTTGGGGACATATTTTATGGCATCAGGGCTCGGCTAACCCTATGTCTTGGTCGATGTTGGTCAAACGGCTCGCAGCTTCTCCTTTCCTTGCCTAGTAGGGTCCATCGGTGTCTCGAGTACGGGCTCGGGAGGTAACGTAAATACTGGTATGAGGATCTGGTGCTCAGCTTCCAGTGCCAGTGCGTAGACAAACCCTGAGTCTTTCGGATAATATTACCTAAGAGGTGGTATGGTTGCACTTCTCAGAGGTGCGACAAATACCTACCTTACCTTACCTATGTACCTTTGGACTCGGTTCAGTAAGGTAGGGCAGATATTTTAACGGCAAGCCTTTCCGATTCTCGCTCTTGATCATTTGTCCATACAACTATTGATGCTTGTTTGCATTAGAGTGCTAAGCAGTGGTGGACCAATCCTGGCCACCGTATGGAATGCCCATGAATTTCGATGGCCGCACAAGCTTTTACTCCGAATAAGCCATATGTTTCAAATCTTTCAGTCTCCGCAACGCAAACGCCAAAGCTCGGAATCTAAGGCGAATGCCATATTATACAGCTTTGAGAGGATCTTCCCAAAAGTTCGCAATCGAGAAGAACGCCGTTTCTCCAATGCTCGCTATGCTTCACGCCGTATCCCGTACTCGTGATCAACTTCATCGTAAACTCATAATTTCTCTCTCCTCACAACAGGTGGAGACAATTCGGCTCCCTCTGTGAAGGCTGCTCGTTCCTTGTAATCACGCCAAGCTGAGTGTTTGGCTTCCCTGGCTCGCCTTAACCTCTCCTCTCTGGACTCTCCTGGCAGGGGCGGCATAGAGCTTGCATCTCGCCAACTGCCCCGACTCTTGCTACCACGTTCGCCCCACATGCTCACTCTCTGTACTTTCCGTAATTTGGTCAAGCCGTAAGCACACACCATACCCGCAAAGACGAATGACCATGTCGTGACGCCGATAAACCCCAAATGGGATTCCTCGAAAAAGTTCTTCAGATTCATGCCGTACAAGCTGGCGATAAAGGCGCCGGATCCGATACCTAGCGTACCGATGCTGAACTTGAGGTCCAACAGCATGAGCGAGTTGCGATTGGCGTCGAGAATTGCCTTTACTCTGTTTCTCGTCAGTGATGGCCCACAGGCATTGCAAACAGCATGCACCTACATCTCTTCCGTGTTGCGAATGTTGCTGACAAGGTTACCACTGACCTGGACGATTTCGTCGCAGACCTTGTGATAAGATTCCAGGAGCATCTCGACTTCGGTGTGATCATCTTCGTCACGAATCTTGCCTTGTGCCCTCTCGGTTAAATACATCGACACCAAGTCATCGTCTGCATCTAATAAGTCGTCGATGGCATCTCTTACAAGCCTTGCTTTTTGTTCGAACGTCCCCAACTTTTTCGAGTAGATAAGGAGATGACGTAGTTTGTCCCTGTCAATGTCTTCTTCTAATTCTCTCAATACTCTGACGACGGGGTCCGACACTCCTTCAAACTCCGATTCCAAGCCAGTAGTGATACTTATGAGGACAGCCTCCAGTGCACGAAACTCATACGGTAATCCTCCCGCCTGCCGTGAGCTGTCCTTTTGCGCCAGTTTTCCAGACAAGTCATACATAAACACGGACTGGGTATAGGAGTCCGTTGTACCATAGGCGTCCAGCACGAGGACTCGGTCGTGCTTGATCAAGACTCGTAAATGAAGGAGATTGATGAGAATGGCTGAGGGGCGAACGAGGATATGCGGTAAGAGCGAGGAGTCTATCTTTCTTAGGTCGCGGGGCAGTAGTCCGTACTATGTATATATGAGTAAAGTTATACGTTCAATTGATACGTGAAATACCTTAGCAATGAGCTCTGTCTTCTTGAATTCGCCGTTGACCAACGTAACCTTGCCATCCTCGTTGAACTCCGTGCAACGCAACTTCAGCTCATTGGTATTTTTCGCCGCCTTGCTGCGGCCAAGTGTAGGCCCATTCACATCGTCCAAGAAGCTCGGGAGCGGCGGAAGGTCGTTCAGTGGAAGATCAGCAACTGCCTTGCGCCGTCCCAAGATCCTTTTCAACAATGGTCGAGCATCTGTAGATGAATACCGCGCCGTGGGTTGATTGAAGCTGTTATCACTGGGAACACAAGGCCAGAGTCTGTTTATAGATCGAGGTGGTGGAAGACTGGCCGGTACGTCCCTTCTTCGTGAGGGCCTTGAGTTGTCGGGGTTCAGCAGAGAAGGCTGGACAATTGCTTGCCGGGGTGGGGTGGTATTCAAGTGTCTTCTGGAGGTCGAAGTGAGATTCAGCGACGCTCCAGACCGATGGGGAACACAGTGACGAGCATTGGCTCGAGAATTCGAGGTGAAGAAGCAGAGATCCTCTGTCTGCGATCTCAAGAATCGCAGTAGAGAGGACGATGGCGCAGGCACATGAAACCCAATTGCATGTCTCATGTCTATACCTCGTATTGCTTACAACTCTGATGCAGTCGATATACACTGGTCGCGGTCAAGAAATTCGCGGTTGCAGTCTCTACAAAATTCCAAGTGACACGGATCTGCGGCCCGCCTTCTCGAATTGTAGGTACGTACTCTACGTAGGAATCTACAATTTCATCTCACCAGGAACAACACCATTCAATTGCCGTACCTAGCGTTCAGATCCAGACGAGTCCGAGCATCGCATCCCGTCAGTACTCCGTAATTGTCTACCCTGTAACGTTGTTGTGGTTTAGGGACCATAATCGCGGTACTAGGTCCGCGGCCAGAGGCTGATAGCCTCAATTTGGGAGAGCTGGCCGACAAGGAAGGACCTTGGGCAAGATGCTGTCCGAAAGCGACAAAGAGATTGTGAAAAGGGCTGTCCCGAAGTCTGCCAACAAGATCCAAGCTGTCGCCGTCGCCCGACTGTACATAGCTTACCCGAACAGGCAGCAATGGGTATATACTGGACTACAGGGTGCTGCGGTACTGGCAAATGATCTTGTGGGAAACACCTTTTGGATCAAACTTGTCGACATATCTGTGGGTACTTCGTCACCGGATTTTGATGCTCACCCAGCTTACGAATCCAGGGCGGCAACCGTGGTGTAATATGGGACCAGGAGATATATGATCCATTGTACTACAACCAGGACAGAACCTTTTTTCATTCCTTTGAACTTGAAGAGTGTCTCGCCGGTTTCTCATTCGTGGACGAGAAGGAGGCCAAGAAATTCAAGCAGAAGATGGATGATAGGGAGAAAAGTGCGAGCAAGAGCACCAGAGCTACACCGTTCCAAGGTGCAGGAGGCTCCCAGCCTTCTGGAGGAGGCTTCACGAATGGAAAGTCACATCATAGCCGGTTCGGAGGTCTAGGGAGCTTGTTACATGGACAGCGGTCGTCTTCTGCGCCGAACGTACCACAGCCACCATTACAGGCACAGTCCATTCCTCCACCCAGGGAAGCTGCGGCCCTGGCACCACCAAGTCCTAAACGAGATAGGGGCTCTTCCCTTGACAGTGTCGATCCCTCGTGGCGTGGGTTATTGGGCGAGCTCCTGGAAATGGGCATCACGGAAGATCAGATCGAGCAAAATTCCGACTTTATCAAGCAGTACATCGAGTCAAAGAAGGCAAACTCAATGGCAGAGTCGAGTGCCGATGGAATTCCTGATGATACGATCAATGATCGCCGTACTAAAGTGCCACCTCCGCCTCCGCCATCTGCACCGCCTGGAAGAATACTATCAATCAGTCCTCAAAATACTGGCAGTACGACCGCCTCGAAGAGAGGCCCTCCTCCCGCTCTACCTCCAGCCAGAAGGCCACGGCCTGAAGCACAACAAATACCGTCCCCCTTTAGTCGCAGAGAGTCACCTCCAGCATCGCCAGAACGAACGCCATCACCTCCTCGGCCGAAGTTCAGGGCACCACCCCCCTTGGCTGATGCTGGGAAATACGCACAAACTGCGGCACCACCACTTCCTGGAAGGCCGCGGTCAAGCTCGAATGTCGGCAATCCAGGGCCTCCTCCGCCACCCAGGCCGGCAAAGACTCCTATGGATGAAGGCGTCGAAGCTGCGCCAAAGTTCCAAGTGCCGCCGCCATTCCGAGGCGAGCGACATCAGTCGTCGGCACCTCCTCCTCCTCCTAGCCGATCTCCTCTCCCATCCTCACCACGTATACCGCGAGAAACCCCTCATGGGCATGCTGTACCTCCAAGTAGTGCGGCACCGCCCCCACTTCCCCCTAAGACCCCGAGTGCTCCACCGCCATCTTTCGGCCCCCCGCCACCACCTCCTCTGCCTAGCCAACGGAATTCCTCTACAATCAATCCCCTTCCACCACCACCGACTCAAATTCGACCTGTGCCTAGTGCTCCAGCTCTGTCTGCGGGACCGCCTCCGCCGCCTCCACCTCCACCCTTGCCATCGACCTCACGGGTCCTGCCGCCACCTCCTATGCCTTCGAGCAGTGGGCCACCGCCTCCACCCCTACCACCCGTGCGCGGCACAGCAGCTGCACCCCCTGCACCGCCTCTCCCACCCGGTCGAGATTCTGCGCCTGCTCCGTCTCTGCCCGAGCCCGCTGGTGAGAGGAATGACCTCTTAGCGTCGATTCGTGGGTCAGGTGGAGTCGGTGGCGGACGTCTGAAACGAGTTAGCAGCGCCGAGAGACGTGATCGTAGCGCAGCTGCAGTCCCTGGTGCTGCAACCAGTCCACCTGTCGCAGGAGGAGGGGGCGCCGGAGGCGGAGGAGGAGGTGGTGGTTTAGCTGATGCGTTGGCGGCAGCGTTGAGTCAAAGGAACAAGAAAGTCAGCGCCAGTGGTACGTCAAATTTGAATTTCACTATATCGAATTGTTGCTGACCCTGGTGCTCGTGACAGACGACGAAGACGACGATGGCGACTGGGATGACACGCCAAAACGAAAATAGACCAGTGCAAATATAAGATCCGAGCTCCAAAAGGAAGCGCTGAGGTTCGGTAGCCATTCAAGCGATATATGGCAATTCACTCTTCTAATGTATAATGACCGAGACGCGCACAGTCGCTGGGACTGAGGTTTGACGTCCCACTGTTGTCGGCGACGATTGTACAGAACCACACTTGGATGATTAGCTTCGATATGAAATTCATATCGCGGTAGAAGACAATGATTCGTTCCAAACGACATAAGGCAACCTGGTTTCATAAGCAACTTTCCAGGACCCCATGATGGCTCACGTGAGAACGGTAATTCCAAAGGACGGGAATCGCAATCCTCCAGGAATCAAATGACCAACAGCAGACCCCGAAATTCGAAGACACAAGAACAGCTCTAAGTGACACTCCACCCTCCTCCAACTTCTCTTTGAATCCTCAATACCCGATCACGGGCGTGCTCCCATTCCATTTCTCCCCTTCCACCACATCCACGAGAAACCTCGCAACGCTCGAACGACTCGCACTCGCAAAGAAACCCGCCCTCGCCCCATCATCACCAAACTCCCTCACCGCCTTCTGCTCTCCCTCCGTCAGCCGCGTGGCTCTCACAAGCACCCAATCGATCCCCTTCTCCGTCCTGAGTTTGGATTCCACCGCCTCGTGATCCCCGAAATGCGCCGCCATACTGCTGCTGCGGCGCACCAACAATTGCATCATCCAGGGTAAGTTGCGGAAACTCGATCCCACCCCGAAAGCGCTCAGGAATGCGATTTTGCGCACGCCGTGTGCATGCATTGCTTGGATGACATTGGTGGCCGAGTCGGTCATTAGTCCGGGTGGCGAGGTGATTTTGGAAAAGGGAGACGTGGAGACGTGGGAGGCGTTGAGGGTGACTATGACGGCGGAGACTGGTGAGGAGGAGGAGGAGAATGCTGTTTTGATATCTGCGATGTTCAACGGGGAGCCTTGGATCAGGTTCACGCCCGCACGAGGCTTGATTTTCGAGGGCGTACGGACGAGGGCGGTGGCGGTGTGCCCACGAGCAAGAGCGTCGTCAATTGTGAGCGTGCCGGTGAGGCCGCTGCCGCCGATGAAGAGGATATGCATTCTCGGGCGTGGACGCGGGGAGCAGTCCGTTTTGAGAGGGTTGTTCTGCTTGGGGGAATGGCTTTTTGCTATGGGTTCTGTGGAAAGTTTCGATGAGATGTTGCGACCTTTCAACCTGCGAAGGATTCGGAGGGAATGAGTGATTGAGTGGTATTTGGTGGGGGAGAGTTTGGGATGCTGCAATGTATCTTATATTTATTGCTAAACATGCCTGGCTCGTGGAGTAGCTGCGCCATGCTCGGACTTAAACACTTTTGTCAACGTTCCGAGATCCAACTGACAATGATCGTGAATACGTAATCGGCGCCCCCCTAGTCGCCAAGGCTCCTAGGGGTCACCACTTGACGTCGGAACGCGATTTCTATCTATCTGTCTAATTTTTATTACTACGCAATTACAACATGATCTATACGCGTGAGAAGGCAGAAGAGGCTTTACAAGCAGCTATAGATGACTTTCGCGAAGATCTTTACCCTATCGTTATCGTCGTCGCCGCAGATTATGGCGTTAAAGTACGTACGCTTCAAAGACGTCTTTAGGAATACGGATCACTTTATACCCGTTCAATTAACAACAAGACTCTAAATCCTGCGCAAGAATAGACGTTATTTAAGTATATCTATCGTCTAGATTGAATTGACATATCGTCTATCTTAAAGATGCTTTGTAGCAACGCCAATTACATCTTACTTTGCCATAATCAAGCAGATCGTCAAGTTGAATCTAATTAAGTTATTCGCTTTCTACTTGGATTGTTAGAAAATAAGTTAGTTACTAGGTCAGATTAGTCGATAGCAGCTCGTTTGTTAATTAATCAATTTATTCGAATTATGCGTGCGATTGTGTTTTCATAGAATGTCGATCAAGAGATTGATCAACAAACGTACAGTAGTTGGCTAACTGTATTAGGTAATTAACTTATTATCTAGCAATTCGAGTACAACGCAATTTATATCTTCTTAAACGCAAACAAAATTCTTTGATAGTAGAACAAAAGCTTACGCAAGATGTAAAAACAATAGAATATTAGTTTATATATTTTTTAGACGCATGCAAAGAGCTTGGAATCAAAAGATAAAATCTATATAATATAGACAAAATAGACTTTCGCATTAAATACGACAAAGCTTATATTGTTATTATATTGAAGACAAGTAGACTAATCGCGTCGATTCGGGAAATCAAGTTCAATTCGGAAAATCGAATCGAATCGAAAGTCTTGACAATTCGATTCCTAAAGTTAAAATCGACAATTCGATTCGATTTCAAACTTTAGATCGAAAATCGAATCAAAAAATTGAATCGAATTGTCAAGACTATTATTTTTAGTAAATTTTATTATTTTTAGTAACCATTAATTAATAATTTAATAGAAATAGTTAATCTATTTAAATTAATTAATAAATATATTAGAAATTTCTTTTTAGAAATGCATTACTATTAAGCATTATCTAGTAATTAATAAAAAATCTAAATTTAAACTTAATTTATACTATTTTTAGTATTCTTGACATTCTTGACGATTCGATTCGATTTCTAATATTGAAATCGAAAATCGACTCGATTCGATTTAATTCGATTTCAAAATAGTTGAAATCGAATTAATTTTCGATTTGATTTCTAAAGTTGAATTGTTGATTTGAATCGATTCTAGAAGTTGAAATCGAAAATCGAATTAACAATCAATCTAAAGATAAGTAAGTAACTTGTTCTTATAGACGCAAACAATTGCGATTATATTATATTAATTAAGTGCGTTAATATTAACACTAACAATTATATTTTGTTGTTGTTCTTGATTGTAACAAGCAAGTAAATTTTGAATAAATAAATACTAGAAAACGAGCTTTTAGATTACACAATTCTTGCAACTAGCGAATTTGAATACTTAACAACTAATCTTGCGTTAATATAACTTTGTTATTTCGATAAATATACAAAAGCACGTTAAGTTAACACTTAAAGAATACTTATAATAGATAGCAATAATAGTTATATAACTGCAGAATTTCTAAAGTACGCTATTGTTAACAAAATTAAATTATTTCTATTTCTATTTTATATTAAGTATCTATTACAATCTCTTGATGTAGATATCTTTTAATTGTTTAAGTATTAATATATAGAAGACGTTAATAGTGCTATGCGATGCAATTAAACGGAATTTAACAAACTCGATTTCTTTGCTCTATTTCTAATTATATATGCGAAAATTATAACTCTTAGAATTATCTTATACGTTTAAGAGAAAATAGATCTTGTATTATACAAATTAAGCGTAATTCTTTATTGACAATTTGGAAAAGCAACTTGTTAACTTCAAGATACAAATATTGCTATTATAACTCGAAATCAACTAATAGCTAGCTCTTGATTATAATATCGATATTCTTTTATTAACAACTTTATAGTTTATATTTACTTTGTCTTGTTAAAATATATATTTAATATTACGAAATATAAATTTTGTTATAACTCTAGTAATGTATATTGCAATTTTAACTATTTTGTTTAATTATTATTGCGCGCATTTTAGACAATTCTTTATAAATATATATTGTCTATAGATTATTTTTGAACTAGATCTTGTCTAAATTAGCTCAAATTAATTTAGATTTAATCTATATATATATTGTAATATACTTTTCGCAAATAAATAGATTTGTAGTTCGACAATTTAACTTATTGCTTTTTAGATCTTGCTTTATATAGCTTAACTTGTTCGAACTTTGTCTATATATATATAATTATTTTTTTATTAATATAAATATTGTAATTCGATAACTTAATCTTTTTTTTGTTTTTATATTTAGAAAATTGACTTAGATTTGACTCAAATTTGATCGAGATCTTGCTCAAATATATAAATTATATAATAGTGCGTTATAAATTACTATTATCGAATTAAATTCGACGCGCATGCATTTTACGTTAATAAACTTTTAGGTTTTTAATAATAATCTTAAATATTATTGCTTGCTTCTCTCTTTCTTATTATTTTTTTGTTAGTTTAACTATTAAGAACTTATCTATTAAGAACTTACAATAATATCTTATTTACTTGTCTTCAATTTTAATTATAACAAAATTGCGAAAAAGTTTAAACGCAAACGTATGCAAAGAGAGCGTATTTTTTCGATTACTTAAATATTATTAAGAACTTTTTTAACAAAGTCTCAAAACTTGTTTGTTAATGCAATATTACTCTAGAAATATATTAAGCGCAATTTTATTTTAGAATAATACTTATCTAAAAGCGAGTAAAGATTAATTGTATTTTGCAAGAGAAATTTCGAAACTTAATAAAGATTGTAGTAAAGATACAATTACTTACGTCAATAATTCTAATATTAAAATTGTAATAAAAGAAGAGCTTGCAAAAAGAATAAAAAGACAAGATTATAATAACAATCTTTAAAAGCTTTTTATATTAACAAGTTTCTTCTTTGCTTCTTCTAACTTTCTTTTTACTTCTTTTTTTTGTTTTGCTCTCTCTTTATTAACTTGCTTTATAATTTGTATTAAGCGAATTCGAATTTAATTGCATTTTGTTTTAAATAGAGATATTTATACTTTTATGCAAATTTACAACTAAATAGTTTTTTATAATTGTCTTCGATATTAACTTGCAATTTAGCAACTTTTTTTTTAACTCTTTTGTTGTTCGATTGCAAATGCACAATATTTTTATAAACAAAATAAATTAAATTTTAATATATATTATATTAAAGAGATTATATAAGCTAGTCGAAGACAATAATTTACGCAATAAAATTTGTTAAGTTTAACAAATAAACAATAATTACTTTCAAATTCTAATTTAGATATAAAACAATATAAATAAGTTAATTTCTTGCTTTTGTATTGCAATCTAATTAAAGAATCAAAAAAATATAAAAATTTTCTATTAATATTAATTCTAAAAATAATTTGCTTATTTTTTTTCTTTTAATGTCTTTAAGTTAACGAAAAGTTTGTTATATTATTTAGCAAAATTGTCGAAAAAAATTAATAAAGTTAATTAATATATTATAATACTCTTTATATTTTATATTTTATATTTTTAAAATTAATATTGTATTGTTTTAGACTCGAAGCGCTTTGCGTTTAAATATTTAAAATTCAACAATAAAAAGAAGTTAACAATCTCTTTATCTTTATCGAAGAAAATTAAGAAAAAGAAAGTAAAAAGAAAGATAATTAGCGATATTTTAAACAAAAAGAAGAATTAATTATTTTAACTTAAATTTTTAGTTAAAGAAGTTAATACAAAAGTAAAGATTATTAATATTAAAGAGTCGAAATCAAATAATAAGAATTTGCAAGACAAAAATATTAAAAAAAAACAATAATTAATTTGAAAATATAAATGTTAAATTAATATATTATTCTCTTATTTGTATATAAAGACTAATACAAATCTTAGATTTAAAGCAACTTAAGATTTCTAACTATGCAAGCATAAAATCGATAATATTTAATTATGCGCTACTTAGTTTGTGTCTATAGTTTCAATTGCAATTAATAGTAAAGTTAAATATTATTTGTTAAATATGCTACTACTTATATTTTATTAATAATAATTGATTGCTTTTTTTATTGCGATAGTTAACGCAAGTAAAAATAATCTATATAAAAAACTTATAGAAAACAAAATAAGTTTAAAAAAGATAATTTCTATTAGTTTAACAAATAACTTGAAGATTGACAATGCTTATATACAAAATATAGAGATTATTGTTGTTGCTATCTTTCGATATTAGCTATAATTTCAATAATAGAAGATTCGAAGTAAATAAAAGCAAGAATTTGCTATTTGTCTTTATTGCTCTTTTAAAGTATCGAAGTTTTTTCTTTGTTTTTTAGCAAATACTTCTTACTCTTAATTAGACGTATATCTCTATTAATCGAATTTTAAATTTTATAAAATTTGCTTTATTAACAATTTTACTATCTTTCTTATTTTGAAAGTTAATATTAATAATTGATATTAAGTTATAGTTAAGTTTGTTAATTTTAAAAGTCTTAATGTTATACTTATAGAACTTTACGAACTTTTTAAGAATTTCGACGTGCAATTATCGAAAGTATTAAAAGATAAATTTAAAATTGTTCGAGATCTTAATATTAAGTTATCGAAACAAATGTCTATTAATTAATTAATTTAATATAAAATTTTATTCTTAACAAGTATCTCTATTTAGTTGTTGACAATTTGAAACTTACAAAAGTTGTGTCTAAAAAATAAATTTATAAAATTACACATATATAGTTTCTAGAAAAAGAAAGAGACAATTATAGAAATAAAGAAGATTGTTTGTTTATATTGTAAATTTTTTATAGTTAACAAATTACATAATATAAAGAATCTTTAAAAAGAATTATAAAAAATAATTGATTTTATAAAGAATATTAAATTAAGATATTAATTTTAATTTGCGACTTTGTTAAAAACAATTATTAACTTCGACTCTATTAATATTGCAATGTCTCTTAAAATTTCAAGCTTTAAGTCTTAAAATTTTTCGAATATCTTTATTACAATTTTCGATTAATTGATTTACAATTTATAAAGAATTTTTTTAAAAGATATCAAGATATTAAGACGAAAAAGTTAACAAAAAAAAACAAAATAGTTTAAATCTTTATAGAGCTTTTGTCTTATATTTTAATTTAATACTATAATAAGAGTTTTTAAGACAAAGAATATCTTGTAAATCTTGTAAATCTTATACAATTATTAACTATTGCAAAATTCTTAAAAAAGTATCTTGTAATATACAATTTAATAATTAACTTTTAAACTAAGACAAGAATAAAATAACTCGAAGATCTATAAATCGAATAAGATTAAAATTAATATATTTAAGTCTATCTTTAACAATATTTGACAAAATTAAAATTATTAAGAATTAAGAGCGTTTTAACGTAATTTGTCTTCTTTGCATTTATAGCAATTTTTTGTATTTAGTCTTTGTTATCTTTATTGTTTTTAAGAATATAATAAAGTAAATTAATATAAACGTTAAAAGAGTTTGCATAAATTCAATTATTAATCGACTAAAAAATAAGTATTCTTTAACAAAATTCTATTTATAAATTATTTGTAGTACATTAAAACTCGACGCAATTAAAATACTTTCTAAAAAGTATCTTAATGCTTTAAGTCTTATAATATTCTCTTTTTTTAAGATAATTCTTGTAATAAAACGCGTAAATTGATATCTTGTTTTAATCTCTTTATTTCTTAGAATCGAAGTCTTCTTTATTCTATATAGATTGATCGTTGGGTTAGGTTTCGATACCAACATTCTAGCTCAACCTAGATACTCGATATTAATCTCTTGACTCAACTTGGAATCGATTCGAGTCAACGATTTTTTAACTTGACCCAATCGACTCGCCAAGCAATCGAAAATGACGTCAAAATGCCAAGATTTTCTATTTTTAAAATAATTCGCATTGTTTGAATTACTAAAAATAGTTTAAAAATAATAACGCACAAATAACGTACAAATGCATTATCTAAATGCATTACTATATAATATTATAAACAAATTAATTAAATTAATCAATTTGATTAAGTTAATTAATGCACTTTTTCAAAAATAATCTAAATTTTTCGAGTTTTGGCGAGTCGAGCCAAGTTATACGCTAAGTACTTCATATCTATCCTTTGACTTAACCCAAATACTTGGGCCAAGATTTCTAACTCGAATTGAGTCTTGACGAGCTAGGAACTTGGCTCGAACTCGATGACTCGACTCGACGCGATCAATCTAATTCTATATATTAAGTATATTATTTAATATACTCTATAATTAACAAATATTAACTTCTTTTATATAATATATTTGTAAGCATTGCATATTAAATTGCAAGTCTCGAATATATTACAACAACTTATTAAAGCGCGAACTAACAATAAATACTTTTATACTAAAGAAAGATATAAAAACTAGAAAGCTTTTAAATTAAAGTTAGTCGAATATTCTTATTAAAATAATTAAAATTATAAAAATAAACTTAAATTTGTAGCAAACTATAATAATTATTCTATGCGAACTACTTTACAACTCTAAGCTTAACAAGCAAATACTTAAATACACTTATTATTAAAATAATATTAATTAAATAATTTACTATATTATTTATGCGAAAACAAGAATTGAATGCATAATTAGTTAAAAACAAAAAGTTAAAACAAGTTTTATTGTTAAGATATTTAAAACAATAAATGCAATAAAGAATTAAAAAAGCAAAAATGCTAATAAAGTTAATAATACAACAAATGCGTCTATCGATTTACAAGAGAAATTAAAAATCTAAGAAAGATAAAAGTTAATTTAAAATAAAGTAAATATATTTTCTTTAACTTAAACAATAATAATCGATTTTATTAATTGTATTTAATATTACTACTTTAAGCTTTCTTTGTTTACAATATAATTGTAAATAAAACTTAATATTAAATATTACATTTTAAATATATTTATAAGATAAATTCTATTATTAAAATTACGTCGAATGAATCAAAAGCAATTCGAATATAATTTAGCAAAATAATTCTAGAAACTAGATATTAAAGCTTTATTGCTTAAATAGTAGTTTTAACAATAAGAAACGCAATATCTTTAATATTTAAAACTAATTTTTTTCGATTTTAAAAAGATTTACGTTTATAGCGCGTTTTTCGAAATTCGAATATACAATCTTCGAATATTTATAAATACTTAGATTTATATATTGTCTTAATAACTTTAATTAAGATTTTTAAAAAAATTTAAACTTGCTATTCAAATTAATATTATCTTGTAAATATTTTTTATTTATAATCAAAATTTAAGTTAAATTTAGATAAAATATAAGTCGATTTAATTTTAATTATTTACTTTGCGTTCTAGTGCGTTAGAGTATTCTTATAGATATATTCTTATCTTAATTTGTTATTTAAATGTTTTTTGTAACTCGACTTCTTGATATTTAATATTTATTTCGAAGTCTTTATTATTTGCGTTAATTTTAAAAAAACTTATAATAAATAACAAGTTTCTTAATATTGTTACTTTGTTAATATTTGATATTTTGCAACAAATTAATTTTTAAATTGTAAATTGCTATTTTTGCGCTAACTCTAATACGTATATATTTTGTTTTAATAAATTTACAATTATTTAATTATAATTTTGATATTTATAGCTTGTTTGTACTTTTCTTGTTATTATATTTTTTAAAATATTATTTATTAACAATTTATTATAATATTACTTGTAATAATTCTCAACTTTATTAACAAAAATAATATATATATTTAAATTGAAGTATTAGTTAAACAAATTTTTATTTTATTTTACTAGTATATTGTTAAGCAACTTTTTACTTAAGTATTAAAATTTATTTAACAAAACAATATTTTTTTAAAATCTAAAAAGACAATATTTATCTTAAAATAATATTTGAGTTAAAGTACGTAAATTTTGTTTGTATTTTGCAACAAAAATCTTAGAAATTTATAGAGATTTTTAGAGATTTTATATTTATTAAACGTCTCAATAAAGATACAATTACTTATATCGATAACTTTAATATTAAAATTATAATAAAAGAAGAACTTGCAAAAAGAATAAAAAGATAAAATTACAATACTAATATTTAAAAGCATTCTTTATTAATAGATTTCTTCTTTGCTTCTTTTAGCTCTTTTTTTGTTTTATTTTTCTTCTTTATTTTGTTCTCTTTCTATTAGTTTGTTTTTAAGTTTGTGTTAAGCAAGTTTGCAATTAATTGCATTTTATTTTAAATAAAATTGTCTATACTCTTGTGCAAGCTTAGAACTAAATAGTTTTTTATAATTATATCTAGAATTTGCGCGCAATTTAGCAACTTTTGTTTAAACTCTTTTTAAATTTAACTTCGAATATGCAATATTTTTTGCCACAAAATAATCAAGTTTTGAGATATTATATATTAAACAATTTTATTGCTCTATTTAAGAACAATAATTTGCGCAAAAAATTGTTACAATTAAGACATATATCGAAATTATATTGAAGTTTAATATTAATTATAAGACAATATAAGTAAATTATTTTTTTGCTTTTGTATTGTAATTTACTCGAAAAATAAAAAAAAAATAAAAAATTTAATTAATATTAATTCTAAAAATAATTTATTCGATTTTCTTTCTTTTAATATTTTCGAATTAACAAAAATCTTGTTATATTGTTTAGCAAAGTTGTTGTAGAAAATTAGTAGAGCTAGTTAGTATATTACAATATTTTTTTTATTTTACGTCTTTAAGATTAATGTTGTATTGCTTTAGACTCGAAGTTATTTATTTTTAAATTTTTAAATTTCTAAACAACAAACAATTAATAGTTACTTTGTTTCTATTTAAGAAAACTAAGCAAAAAATTTATTAAAAAACATTGTTAACAATATTTCGAACAATTAAAATAACAATTAATTTAGGCTTAAAATTGCAATCGAAATTATCAAGAAACAAAATAAAGATTATTTTTGTTGTTGCGCTAGATACAAAGTAAAAGAACAAAAATATTAAAAAAATTAAAAAAGATAAAAATAATAAAACGCAAAATAAAGATTTATATATTAAGTTAAAGTATTATTTCTTTGCTTGCGCATTAAGATTAATTTAATTATCAAAATTAAAATAACGCAAATTTGTTAATTATGTAAATATTTTGTCAACAATATATAAAAGCGCGCTATATATTTTATAAAATTAATTTTTGCAAAAATTAATAAAAAAGTTATATAACTATTGTTAAGTATATTGTTGCTTATTTTTACTAGCAATACTCGATTATCTAATTTATAACTAGAGCATATATAAGTATTTAAAAATTTTGTAGCGTTTTTGTAAAAAACAAAATAGATCTAGAGAAGATAATATATATCAACTTAATTAATAATATAAAGATTAACAATATTTATCTAGAAATAGTCGAAGCAATTGTTGTTATTGTTCTTTAAATTTATTTATAGCGTTGATTAAAAATATTCTATTTAAGTAAAAAGCGAAGTTTATTATTTATTGCTATTGTTTTTACTAAGTATTTAAAATTTTTACTTATTTTTTAGCTAATACTTTCGATATTTAATTAGATGTCTATTTGTGCAAATTCGACTTTGATTATTATAATTATTATCTTATTGAAAATTAATTTATTTGTAATTTTAAACGTCAATATTGATAATTAATATCGAGTTATTATTAAGATTATCGATTTAGCAAAGCTAGATATTACGCTTCTATATTTTTATAAGTTGTTCAAGAAATCTAGAATAGAAATTTTAATTAAATCAAGAAATCAACTTTAAATAATTTAAGATTTTTATATTTATTTATTTAAAAGCTTAACAATTAATTATCTTAAGCAAAAAGAGATTTTAATCTTGATAAGTATTATAATATAATTGTTAATACTACGTTATAATAATAAATTATCTAGAGCTTCTAAAAATCTTATATCTATAGCAAGACTATTAATATTTATAGCTATTTCTTGTAAAAAAATATAAAGAAAACAAGAAAAACACAATAGATTAATTGTTTTCTTTGCAACTTCTTTAATGTTAATAAATTTTACAACGTCAAAATTTCGAAAAAAGAATTTAAAAAGTTTAACAACAAATAAAGAACAACAAATCGAAATTTCGATTTTAACAAATACTTTTGTTTAAAATTAATTAATACTTTGTTTCTATTATTGTTGTTAACTATAATAATATTGCAAACTTTTAAACGCACTAGCATCTCGAAGCATTTGCATTATATTTCTTAACTAATTATAATAAAAGCAATAAAGAAGATTATTAAAAAGTATTAAATAATTATTAACAAAAAAATTAAAAGAAAAACAAATATATTTAGTTAAGTCTTTGCAAAAATTATGCTTTGCGTTATTATTTAATATCATAAAAAAAATTGTTAATTCGAGAATTGCTTAATCGAATTTAAAAGATTGTATCGAAAATTATTCTTACTCTATTTTCAAATAATCTTGTATTAATTATAGATAATTAATAATTAAGTAAAAAAATATATGCTTATAACAACTTGAAGAATTGCAATTTATTTAAAATTAAAATTGTTATAAATAAATTTATTCTTAACAATATTTAAAGAGATTAACAATATTAGAATTCGAAAGAGTTTACAAAGAAGCTAGTATGCTTTATATCTATAGCAAAATATTGTTTGTAATTAAACGCAATATTAACTTTTTTAAGCAAAAAATAAGATAAACAAATGTCAAAGTAAAGAGTATATATATAAACTTAACTATTAATTGAACAAGAAATTATTGTTTTTTTAGCAAACTTTTATTTACATTTTATTTAGAATATCTTGAAATTAAAAATTATCGAACTATTTCTTAAATTGCATTTTAACGCTTTAATATTTATTATATTTTTGTTTTTCGAAATAACATTAATAATAGAACGCATAAGTTAATATTCTAATTTAGTTTTTTTTATTTATAAGAGTCGAAGTATCTACTATTTTATAAATTGAGTATAGTATTCGATATACTTTGTAATTAACAAGTATTAACTTCTTTTATACAATTTCTTTGCAAACATCTTATATTAAGTCGATATATACAAATAAGTTATAGTAGTTAAGCAAAGTACAACATAATAGTTAATACGTTTATACTTAAGAAGAATATAGAAATTAACAATATTTTAATCTATAATTAATTAAATACTTTTATCGATAGTATAACAAGTCTTATAAGAACAATATTAAATCTTTAGCGAACAACAATTGTTATTATATTTAAATTTATTATTAACTCGAAATCGAACAAACAAATTTCTAAACTTGCTTATTATTAAGACAATATTAATAGAGTATTTTATTGTGTACTTTATGCGGAAGCGAGAATTAAACGCATAATAAACAAGAAATAGAAAATAAAATTCGACTTTATTATTGATATATTCGAGATCGTAAATATTAAGAAGAAACAAAGAATCGAAGTTGCTAAATAAAATAATACTCTTATAAATGCGCTTATTAATATTAAGAATATGCAAAAAATCTAATAATAATAAGAGTATATTTAGAATAAAGTAGCACAAAGCTTTTACAATTAAGCGTAATAAAATTATTATTAAGTTTCTTTTGATTTATGCGTCTATTTTGTAATCTTGTAATCTAGAATAGATCTTAATTAAATTTCGATCAAATCTAGCAAATCTAGCTCTAAATATAAGTTTGTGTTTGTCTAATATCTTCTCTTCTTTAAATTTATAGCATAACTTTGTATCTAAATTAAATTTTAATTAGATTTTAATTAAATCTAACAAATCAAATTCTAAATATAAGTTTGTGTTTGCTTAATATCTTCTCTTCTAATTTATAATATAATCTTATATTTAAATTAAATCTTAATTAGATTTTGACTAGATTTAACAAATTTAATTCTAAATATAAGTTTGTGCTTGCTTAATATCTTCTCTTTTCTTAATTTATAGTATCATCTTGTATTTGAGTTAAATCTTAACTAAATTTTAATCAAATTTAACAAATCTAATTTAAAATATAAGTTTGTACTTGTTTAATATCTTTTCTTCTTTTAATTTATAATATAATCTTGTATTTAAGTTAAATCTTAATCAAATTTTAATTAAATTTGACAAATTTAATTCTAAATATAAGTTTGTATTTGTTCAATATCTTTTCTTCTTCTAATTTATAGCATAATCTTATATTTGAATTAAATCTTAGCTAATATTACGCTAGTACTTTCGTAAGAGATATCAAAGAGAGTTTATATTATTGAAGAGATTTATAGACGTCTTTAGACAATATAAGCAATTACTTAATAACAAGAGAGTGCAACTTAATAGTTGTAATAATGAGTCAAGACTTAAGATAAATTAAATACAATTTATTAAAAAGTTGTGTTCGAAAGCTATATATCTTTTTATTATTTGAAATCTAAGATATTTAAGATTTTATTTATCTTAATTATCTTAATTCTAAATTTAAGATATTTAAGAACTAAGTTATCTTAATTATCTTAATTCTATTGACAAATTTTCTCTTTCTAATTATCTTGTAAAGAGCAATGCGCGACAAATAGTACTTATTAGTATGCGACTCGTAATATTATCTTTTCTCTTCAAGAGTTTTTGTCTCAAAACTATTTATTCTTTCTTATTATATTAATTAAGCTAATTACTAAACAACGTCGCAATTCTGTTATTAATTGTCGCTATAAATACGTCTTTTTCATAATGCGTTCTTGTCGAATTTACATCTTATTTGATATATCTTATTAAGTAAATAAAAAATATCTTAAGTATAAAAAGTGTTATCGAAAGAATTGAAAATATAATTTAACTTCTAATTATCAAGAAAACAATTCTTTTTAGAATCTTTTTCGTTTTCAAATATTAATTCTATACTTAATACTAACCCGATTAGGCTAAAAATTTCACATAAATTACAAAATAATCTAAATTTTAATAAACAACTTCAATTACCCTAATAGGCTAGCGCGAGGTGTCACGAGACTCTCTCGGGCCGATGTCGACTTAGTGGAGTCATTGTGTTACAGAGATCGCTTTCCCGAATTGCCGATGAATATAGAAAATGTTCTTGTATTAAAGAAGACAAGAAAGATATTATTTCTATCTTTTTCTATTGTAAATAAAAGTTTATTTAATTGTAGCTCTACAACGCAATAGAGAATTGTTAATCTTATAATTTAAGTTAAATTTTGTCTAGATTTAACAAATAACAATATATATATTAATTGACAACAAAGATACTTATAGAGAGAATTTAAGAAAAAGAATAATATTGAAGTAGACTTTCTTAATAAAAGATATTTTGTAAAAATTATACTAAGTTGAATATTAAATATTTATATTTATTTGCAATTAGATAATTACAACTTCTTAAGAAATATAGCGAAAAATATAAGTTGTCTTTAATAATTATAATTAGATTTTAAATTAATTAGAACTAATTAAAGAACAATAAACAAAATATATTAAAAGAAAGAAATATTAATATAGTAAATTGCGTTTGTTATTTCTATATTATTATTTGTGCTAATATAATTTGCGAACAAGTTAATCGTTAAATCGAAAATTAATACTAAAAATAATCTTTAATAAAATAAATATAAAACTTAAATTAAAAAATAAGAGAAAAATATATTATTAAAATTAACACTTAGTTATATTATTTAAAGAAAAAAGTAAAATATTAAAAGTAAAATAAATAAAATTTAATATACAAAGAGAAAGAAGATTTTTTAATTAGTTGTAAATAATACAAGGAAATACAAGAGATTTGTTGTTTATGCAAAAAAGTGTTTGTACGTAAATATTTTTATAGATAATAAAAAGAAGAACTTTTACTTCTTGTAAAAGTATAGCGTATATATAAGAGAGATGCATTTAATACTTAAAGTATCGAGTATTTTTGTAAGCGCAAATGCATTTAATATTATAATATAAATTAAACAAATTATACTAGAAATTGCAATACTATTGTATATATAAATTGTAATCGAATAGAAATCTAAATAGTTATAGATATTAAAAACGTTATACTTTTTATAATCTATATTGTAAGTATAAATTAAAATATTACGAAATAAATTAAAAAAAATATTATAATTTACGATAATATTATTTTGCGAAGATAGATATTTTGACTTAAGATAAGTCTTAAAGCAACTTTATATTGTTAACATAACTCTAGAACTAAGATATTAATACAACAACTCTAGAAGTCTTAAGTCGCTAATAGAATCTTTAGAGAATTATCTTGAATTATTGATATCGATTAAATCTATACAAAAAACGCAAGATATTAAGAGATAATATTGTCGTCTACGTTTAAATCTTTATTAGATTGTATCTTGCAAAACTTTTAAGAGATTGTTAACTATAACAAATATATCAATAGACGTATTAATAAGATAAATATATCTAGTAACTTGTATTTAACACTAAAACGCTACACAAAAGAAAATATTGTTATTGTCTATTCTTGCGAGATTGCAGAATAAGATCTAAGTTAAATTATTGCGTATGCAAAAGCAAAGCGAAAGTATTAATTGTTGTCTAATACAATTGCTAGTAAGTATAGTATTGTTATTGTAATTTAGATTTGCGCAAAGAAACACAAGTAAGACAAAGATAAAATAATAGAGACGCAACAAGTTGTTAATGCGATTAATGCGAAATTACTTCGCGAGAAAGACAAGATCGCAAAAGAGCGTTTAAGACTTTGAAAAGATCTGTTTTGTAAACTCAAGAAGATAATTATTGTTCGAAATAAGCGACTTGATCTAAAAGAGCGCGATTATGTCGTATATAATAAGGTGACGAAAATAAAATAGATTCGACGTCAAGTAAGTGATAACGTCAAGTGGGTGGTGACCCCTAGGAGTCTGGGCGACTAGGGGGGCGCCAATTAGGGCAGTGGATAATTAAATTGTAAATGGGAATATAACTGTCTCGGAGAAAACATATTCGGCCGAGCTGTAGAGAGTAAGTCCGAGAGCACCCCCCAACGTTTTGAATTAAGAAAACAGTGTCCGGCAATGAATGATAGGATTCAGTCCGCAACGCTATATTGTCTCCTACACGGTGGTGATGGCCTGAAGGGCACTTTCGTAAAGTACTCACCGAACGGTTATTCTTGTAGCCGTCATGCGCTCTATGAGCTCTGATCCCATATCCGCGAGTTTATGGGTATGGGAGGTTGGACCTTCCAAGTCTGGACTCCAATCCCGCTCTTTTGGGTTTCAGAAGGAGTTCTTGAGGGACTGACGACTGCCCTTGGTTGACTCTATTATATCTAGTGGCATGGTGCGCTTGTAGATGGGTTCATCGGGCTGAATGTATTGATAATGCTTTCTCCGCATCCATTTGTTGGATGTTTGATTGCGCGAGACCGTGCTTTGGTGGCTTGCCTTTTCAGCTGTAGGTCTTTAAGGGTTGTTGAATTTCTTGGAAAGCTGTTCATTCATGTCCAGAGCCTAAGGAGCGATAGAAAACGTTGCACGATTCCTTTGCTATTACTTGGAGACGAGCCAAACGGCAGCTCGCATTATCAGTGAAGCTGTGAACGATGGCTCACAAGTCTCATTACTTGTGACACTGCCCGCAGGCTGACAGCGATGATGCACCATGCCTACAGCTAGGGATTCCACAGGCCATGTTAAAAACACCTCCGCGAAAAGATCGATGCTTGAGGAGGAAAGTGTGGCATAAAAGAGCATATTGGAAACTTGAACTTCGGTCATAATCGACATACATACCTGTAGAAAGGTTCTTTTCGGCCCGTTCAAGTCGTTGACTACATTGAGAGCTTTCTTCATCTCTGCTGCTTGCTTTCGTACTCACCTGGCTTTTTCGTCGAACCGCATCGGTAGCTTACCTCAAGGATGGACCTCGTTAATTGTCTTCTCGGCATCCTAGCCCCAGTCGTACATCTCGTTGATGTACTGTAGGTCTACCGGGGTACGGAAAGCATGGGAAACCCATTCCCGTCCCATGGTAACGAACAACTTCCTCTTCTCATGCCTGCATCTCTTGGAGACTTGGGCGGGATTCATCGATTAATCAGGCACGTATGATAATCGTAGCTTGGCATTCAGTCAAGAGATGAAGGCACAAACTTCTTAGATGTTCCCATAAAAGCGAGTATCGGGTGCTTCCTATAATAGATGTACTATCGTGCCAAGCAAGTTTCTGTGCCGCAAGCGAAAAAGTGACATCCATTTGGCCCGCGAAGACACACCCAAAATTCCACTTTATAGGTCTACCATCAACGCAATTGATTATTATACAACCTCAAAATTGTGATGTCAACATAACTTAATATGCTCTACAACTTCTACGTGATTTTGAGATGTATAAATATATGTTGATGTAAGTTCTAAAGATGCGATAAGGTGCTATTTCGTCCAACATATTTTTTGAAAGAAAAAAAAAGTTTGCAAATTCTTTTCTTAGAGTTGTTAAAATTGTGTGTCAAAAAGTACTTTGAGCAACATTTTAAGATTCTTAATGCTACAACGCACGTTTGAGTTTTATATCTTGAAATTACGCACAAGTTGTAGAGCATATAAAGTTGTGTTGTCGCCAAAATTCTAACGCTATCTAATAGTCGATTGCGTAAGTAGTATATCTACAAAGTAAAATTTTAAATATGTTTTTGCGAGTTAAATAAATAATTACTTTTTCGCTTGCGACACAGAAACTTGCTTGGCACGATAGTATAGAGGCCTCGAATCTCGTCTTTCTTACATTTGAATCAATCGACACTAAGAAGCAAAACGTGTTTCTACATATTCGATTTACTTATAATAACATTAGATAGATTGCGTAACTTTATTTGATACAATTATTTAATTGCTTTTGCGAGAGCTAGTTGTAGAGCTACATTGTACTTTACATTAAGCGTCGAAGTATTATTCGCCTATGTCAAGCAAGCTCGATGGAGCAATCGCGAGAATACTCGCGTTTTGAACATCAAAATTTGAAGATTTTTTAATTCTCTCTACATTGTTGTTTTACGCAATGCGTTATTACAAAAGTTGTCGCGATAATTACATTGTTTGTAAGACTTGCTCTACGCTTTCTTTTAACGTTAAAATCGTAACAATTGAGTCGCTTTTAATAGAGATAAAGTAGAAAAAGAAATTAAACTAGTTATTTCGAACGTTAATTGAATTATTTTGAATTGAATTACTATTCAAATTTTGAATAGTAATTTAATTGACAAATATTACTTATTCGAGCAAGTTGTATTTATGCTTTTCAACTACATTCAACTTGATAATTCATTAATTAAATAATCGTATTAAATAAAGTTGCGCAATCTATTTATTGATTTTGTACTCGATGCTTCTATAATCGAATTTAATTGAATATTTGTCGAGCAACATTGTACAAATCCTTAGTAATTCGTGATTCGATAGCTTATTCGTATAACAAGCAACTCTATCTTGCGCATTGACTCTTGCCACACGCTTGCGACGACAAAACTACAAGCCAACGGAATCACGTAAAGCAGTAATGCCTTCAGTCCGTGGAATGGCTACAGGACTGCGAAAAATATCAAAACCCAGATTGATCTAGCTCGAAACGGACATCTCCGACCTAAGTCCGGGGTCACATGATCCTTTGAAGCCTGCGAAGGGTCCATGAGGTTGCCATGGAATTTCGACAGAGGAATGGAGAAACCTCGATTAGGCCTAGCTTGTTCTCTGTGGATTTTGCGGACAAAATATGGAGATGTTTCAGGGAGATGATATGCCATACGGACCGCTTTAACAGAGATGATTGAATTGGCGTTCAACGTCAGTGTCAGAAGGTTCAACGTCTACAAGAAGAACGATTTGCGCACGTCAGCGCTTTCCATGTCAAAGCTCACGACTGCTTCGTTGCTTCGACTTTGTCGGCTCTCCAACTTCAAAAGGACACCAAGTAGAACGTCGAATTGAGAGTTTTCTCAATGCAGACATCATAGACTCTGGACCTGACCAATCACAAAGCTTATTTGCAACGACCATCGTGCCATTTTCTTTGCTTCTGCTTTTGAATATGCCATCGCGTCATCTAGCAACCACATCCCACGTCGTGATCATCGACCACAATAAATACCGCATCCCACGCTCAAGAACCACATGCTTTAGCTTCAGCATAGGATCGAGCTCCCTCCTACAATTCTATAGATACCGCAGAACCATCTCCCTCGCCGCAAACAACTGCGTTTTTTAATGTATTTGAAGACTGCATCAGCATGTACGGTAAGTCACTCTCAATCCTTTCATACATAGCTTCATTGAGATCTGGTAAGTCTTCCCCGACCACAGCCACGGCGATCTGCGTCTCGTGTGGGTGTGTGTCTTTTCCAAAATCTATCTCATTTGCAAGTTCAACTTCGGGGGTTACTGTCGGTAAGTAGGTTGTGTAAAATAATTTCATATAGCTCCAATCAAGCTCCACCGCTCAATGCTTAAAAAGAGTCGCATTCTCCGCGCTTAAAGCTTAGTGCTGTGTCCGCATCCTATAGGTTACCCATTCGGGCGCCCAGGGATACTTTGGTTGTCGTGAGCCCAGCACAATACTTTACCATTTGGTAGTTCGGTCTGTGACTAGTTCGCTGGTGTTATATCACCATAGAACAATCTTTGCTGTAAGCTACAAAATTCAGGTACTACAGACTGCGTACATGTAGTGAGGAAGAGGGTCTTGGGCCGTGGGGAGAGGAATGTGCTGATGATAAAGCAGCTAAGAAATGCTAGATCTGAGTGTATAAATATCTAGTCATGTATGGGGTGTTCAACCTGCATAATGTGGTCTTTTTATTTTATGAATCTGGGACGGGCAGAAGGCTGGATAATGAGTGGGCATATGCTGTACTGGACAATCCATAAACGCGATCGATTTAGACAAATGAGCCCTAAGGACGGGGGGTTGGGGCTAGGTTGATGGGTCTTGTGATGTTGGAAATCGTCTATCGGTTCGGCCCAACAGAAAGTTAGGGGAAGTTCAACGGAGGTCGATGCGCATTCTATTGTTTGGGAGGTTAGAGCATGGCACGCAACATGTGGGAGACGAGGAAGGGTGGGTGGCGGATTCTGAGAGAGAACATATGTCTATGGACCGGTGTGTGGCTCTGAGCGCTTGCAAGCTGTGATGCTGTTGGATTTGTGTCCTTCGGTAGCCGCCGGAGATTGTAAGTTCATTGATCATGTTGCTATTGGAATGAAGGCAATTGACGCAACGATGTGAGTATCCATACTCAATGCCAATGCTCTTATCGGGTCCGCTGATCGACTAAGGCGGACTCAGGCCGATTTTCGAGAATCCATATGTTGATGGACAGTGATCGTGGGTAATTTGGATGACGATGATGTTATGATTGGTTCAACAGTGACACGAATTTGCATTGGATGCTATGACCAAGGTAGGCCCATCGTCTAACAGTCACTCCGTCTTTTAGCCGTCATGAGGTCTGGAAACCTGTTATCCAAATTCGCTTAGTGGTGGCATATATATATTGGTCGTGTATCCCATCGGAAACTCGCTAACATATCTTTCTAGAGAGTACGAAGGACTGGTGCGTCAGGGGCCAAAGTTCGTTGACAATGTATCACGATCATAGCGATAGCAAGAGTATGGCAATTTTGAGGCATTAAGACTTGCCCATTGGACCTTACTGAAGGCAAAGGTGTTCAAGGATCTGCGCTATCTGTTTCCAGCTATCGATCGGACATCGACAAACTATCCCCAGTCTTCAATCAGATATCAGATGTTAAAGTGACGCCTATTCTCAAACACCTCTGGATCCCCCAGTACAGGAAGCATGGATTGTTCTCCACGATAGGAAAACGATTGCCCCGATACTCCTCCGGTTCCTCGTGCGCGGGCACACTAGGGATGGGTGCCTCTATTGCATGAAAATGTATATGCTGTAGGTACGGAAGACGCTCCAGCTTGTAAAAGCCATCCGCCCAGCACACTTCGTCCACAACCGCGCCGAAATCTTCCTCGTGTTGCTCGTCCGTGTACCTTAGGATAACCTTCTCGACCGTTATGGGAAGGACCGCCATCATGCATGTCGGAAGGACTTCGTAGTAAAAAAGGACCTCAGCGTTGTGGCTGGCGTAGATGATCCGGAACTCGATATCGACTTCTCTTAGAGAGTGGAAAAACCCGAAGAAGTCCTTGTAGAGGTGAACAACAGGGTTGTAATCTCGAAGAAGGATTCTCTCTACTGATGTTGCCCATGTTGATTTTCCGAAGCCGTTGTATGGCAGGCGTTGTGTTGACAAGGCGTGGTATTGATAGTACGGCTGTCTGCGATTGGAAGGGTCAACCAGAAATTCGAAAACCTTGAGATTCTGACAACAGTTCAAGAGGTCAAGGAGTAGTGAGTTCTGGGCTCCTGTATATCTCAGGCTCAACTCAGTAACTCTGGATCGCATTGGCATCAGTTCTCTTGCTTGTCGGTTGTTGTAATCGTCGCCAGTACCGAGGCTCTCAGCATGTATGGTCCTCATCGAAGGCAGAGTTGCGAACGCGGTGATTAGGCAAATGCCTGCTCTATCGTCCTTTAAGGAAACGGTCACCTTGGTAAGCCGTGATAACAAGCCAGACTTAGGGGCTTTGGCGGCGCAGAGGATGGCGTTGTTGAACGAATTGTCGGAGTGATCTATCCTCGTGAGGTGCAGAGTTGAGAGACACGGAAGCTTCATGACAAGCATCGCGAGTATGGGAGTTTGATTTCCAAGGCGAACTTCTTTTGCCCAATGGTCAAACTGCCTCGGATCCGGAAAACATAGGCATCCCTTTACAGCCTCAGTCAGTGTACAGTCTAGGAGCTCTTGCGTATCCTTCCTCCTTTCCGATTCCTTTTGTGCGCTCTCAACAACATAACCTCCATGGTACCAGTTGCGCCCCCAAGTTGTGTACCAGCGATAGAGAGAGAGCCTCTGAACATATGGCGCATGGCAAGGCGAGCGAATGAGGTCCCTGAGGAGTCCAGCTAAAGATCCACAACCGTAGTGGTCGGCGTTCCAGATCCCATGGTTGGTATGAGATGAGTATCTAACCTGGAGCTCTCGATATTCGTCTACGAATGCCTCAGCTTTGTGTTTAATGCTTCTGGACACTAGCCTTAGGTTGCTGAAATCGCTGGGGAAGAGATATTGTGATACAATCACAACCAGCTCTGGAGGCAGGTCAGCAAACGTTCGCATCCTTACAAGCTGCAAACAAACTTGTCATAGAATATTACCAGTGTGAAACACGGTGCGAACAAAGACTATCTATCTCGCGCGGCATGTTTCCGCTCCATGGTTTTTTAGTGTGAATCCGTGACGATATATGTGATCTTGGGTGTGTTGCGAACTCTAGTGCTGATTCCCGCAGCTTCAACACTACTGTTCAGCCTTGATGATATTTGCAGCAGCATGTAATGTAAGAACTTTGCGGCACCAACTGTTTAAATTCCGAAGCAATGCTACTAGAATAAACATGTATAAGAGAATGCTGTCGAGGATGTAAAGAAGAGCTGAGAGCACTGCGACTCACCCAACCCACTCACAGCTCGATAGTGACTATATAGTTGTGCCTCCTGGCTTCTGAACGAAAATCCAGCCTTATTATAGCTTATTGACAAGTTTGTCGACAGAGCAAATAAGGCACATCTTATGATCCTAGTCCGATGGCTAGAGCGTCAATGCACTTTTGCTAGAGTGAGAAACATCCTTGAAAAGATGAGGCGGAGAGATTCGGTGACGAGAGCACCACGAGCTCGACTCAGCGATGCATATCAAACTCGCCGGAATAGTGTTGACAGCAACGTAACCGCTATGTTAAGAATATGTACTGCGTGGTAAATCCCGTTCTTGTCGCCAGTACCATCATATTCTCAGGCTTCCTACCATCTAGTCGTTTGGCGAGTGCTGACACTTTTGGTCATGCATACTATCACGGCTATGTGTATGTAATGTACTTGCAGCTTGGTCGCCTCTGATTACCCATATCGCTGGACTAGATCCCTTATGTCTCCAAGCATTCTATAAGTCCACATTAGCAGCATTCCTAATTGGTTTTTGTTACGAAGCACTCGTACTGTTTCCGAAGGTTCTGGTTCTGAGTGAAGAGGGCTGAAACGTGTGTATTGAACCTCCTGATTTAGGTCAGTCTAACGCGATCCGTGGGAGAACCTTGAGAAGATATCCTTACAGTTTGTAGAGATCTAGGCGGCCATCATAATCCTCCTCAGGCGAGGAAATCTTAACGTAATTGTGATATGCCGCCAAATACTCGGCGCCGAACCTGTTGCAAAATGGCAGCCATTGACCAAATTCATCTTCAGTGTACGCACATGAGTTACTGCAATTCCCATGCACTTTGATCTACCAATAGGCTTACATTCGTTGTGAGCATAGAAGCTACAGGCATCAAAGATAAGTGACTCGCTCGTATCGACGTCGATCCCCGAATTCGCATACCAGAGGTCTCCGTGCACAAGCGAAGGCTTTACAGACCGACCTTCGCTCTCAAGGGGGCGCAGCAGACGAGGAATGACCTTCTCGAAAAGAACCGGGACAAGTGTGTCAAACTCAGGATCCGGGCCCTTCGCTTCGAGTTCGAGTTCGAGAGCCAACCTCATGCTTTTCGTGAAGTAAGTCTCCCAGCTGGTTTCCCAATCGTTGATCTGAGGCAGATTGCCGCTGTAACTGGTTATATGGAAGCCAAATTGGCCATTCGGAGACTCGCTATTCTGATGAAGCGCTGCTAGACGTGCCGTGAATTGGTCAGGGTCGGGCATCTCGTCCGTCATATCTTTGAATTGACATAAGAAGAAATGCGTGTTTGGTACACTCTCATACGTCCCCCAAGCTATCGGCTTCGGTACGAAGTCGGGTTGAAGTTTGTGTATAGCTTTCATAGACTCATATTCTCCATGCATCATTCTCCTCCCGACATCGTCGGATATCACCTTGATGAAGAACGACAGCGATGTTCCATCGGCCAGCTCGACGTTGATGCGGCCAGTGTTGGACCAGAAGCTGACGCCATGGCCTTCGGTGGATATCACCCTGCAATCTTGTGGCAATGCTTCGTTATATTTAGACAGCGAAAAATCTTTAACGTGGTGATCAATGTACCTGTAGCGACAATTGGATCAACCTTGGTGTTTCCGCCACAAAACTCCAAACCTTCAGCACCGTTGTAGTTCATGAATAGTGTCCGGCGCGAAAGCTGCTTGGGTTTTCGAGTCGTCCCATCGCTCTTGTGGGTGTGGCATGGTATGGGCGGGGTTGTGAAATTCGTACAAGTCGGTCTAAACACCAGCAGCCAATTGTCTGTTGGCGAATCCCGGCGTGTGCATGACGCTTGGAGTTGCTTTTCTCGAGCACAGAATCAACCTTAGAAACGCCGAAGTTCGGATTGCTGCTTGTGTCAACCCAGCCAATACGTGTAATCGGCTTCTTTCGCTAGTTTCTAAAGCGTCAGAAAGAAGGATGTTCTTCATCCCCGCCGTGACTCAACGAAAGACGTCTATGATCTATGATGAGCGCCGTGTCAATTAAATGACTTGGAGACCCCAATAGTATATCAAGTACCCACAACGACCTTTTCCGCATATTCAAATCCCCCTTTGATAACTGCGATCCGATCATTACGTGCAAATATTACATCTCGCCCTGCGAACGCGCATAGTATATCCCTCGTCCCAGCGAACCAATCATATGGTACAAAGAAATGCCTCGTGTACGCGACCTGATTGTTGCAGAGGGACTCGAGATCTGCTGAGCATACCCAAGACTGTGTGTCTAAGAAGACAAGATCGTTGTCGTTACCAAAGCCCACGACATAGGCGACGTAGTGTGCGAGCGCTGCAAGCTGTGGGCCGAGAAGCGGCGTTTGAATTACTGCTGCTGCTGTGGCTTCTTTCGTGATGGAGACACTGCCAGCGTGCGTGTCCACCTGTGGGATTTCCCATGATGCCTCGCTGACTGGTAGCTTGCCGATGTCGAACGTCGCTCCATCAAGAAGGTGCAGAGCGCGTGTCTCCAGTGAGCCATCAAGCTTGGAGAATTCGAGAAGCACCCGCAGTCGGCTGTCTGAAGAACCAGAGCGAGGACTGACGCTCTTGAGCTGCAGTCCCATCACATCCGCACTGAGAGTGATCGATGCGACTTCTGACCAATCAGCCCAGGTGTATACGCGAGCTGATGCACCTTCGATGCAGATCACGTAGAGCGGTGACTGTTGATGCTGGATCCATCTGCGCATTCCTGGTCTCTTCGAGTAGACTCGGGCATCCTCTTGCTTGCCGGCAATGGTCCAGAGGTGGTCTGACTTCCTAGTCGAAACAATGAATTTGCCAGTCGTCTCGCCAGGCAGGACATGAATGATAGAATCCCCACAATCCAATCGAGACTGGAACAGTGATTTCTCAGCCACCCATCCCTCTTTCTGTGACCTGTTGAGGGTCCATGCGCAGATCCCGTTAGACACGTCGACGCTCATGATAGTGTCGCTTTGGGCCCACCAGGTAAGGATACGAACCAAGGACTTATGACGATAGAGCGTTCGAATCTCTGCTCCAGTCTTCATGTCGAATGAACTGACTGATCCGTCATCCTTGCCAGAGAAGACAATCTCTCCTCCAGGATGCAGGATCATAGCGCTAATTCGGACTTTTCTGTCTGAGGCGACAACGTCGGTAAAAGATGATAAGGTACCTTCACTGCTATCGTCGCCCACAGAGCCGCGAAGGAGGGCCACGGGCTCCCAGACATTACAATGAGATCCTCTTACATCGGCAAGATGGAGGCCGTCTCTGCTAAAGGCCAATTGCTTGATGTAGAAGTTGGAACCCTTCACTCGATAAAGCAACCTCAACGTGTCGAATTCGTATATTTGGATTGTTCCGGCCCCGGCGCCCCCAGCAAGCAGACGTCCGTCTGGACTAGCTGTGAGCGTATGGCAATCCGCGCGGAGACTCTCCAGTTCCTCGTCATTGAACGGATCAAGGACTACAAGATCGCCGTCGAGGTAGGAAACCGCCAGAAGACCTATATCTGAATTGGGATTGAGAACAAGTGCCGTAACCACATGTGTGCTCGTCTCGCCATTTGCTAGTTTCTTACCGCAGTTGCCATAATATGCGTTTTCGTCAAGGTCCCAGAGCGTTATTGGCCGCCCGCTGTAAGCGACCGCCAACATTCTCTGGCCCTCAGCCATTGAAATGGCACATGGCGTACAGCCTGATCGTGTTTCCATAGGTTCACTGGTGTCACTCCAAAGCCTGTTGGTTTGCTCGGCCCCCTGTTTTTCTAAGTCCCACGATGCTAGGTAATTCCTGACGGATGCAACTGTTAGCAAGCTCCCCTCGAACACTAAACACATGATCCTCGACGGAGCTTTGAAAACATGAATCTCTTGGCCACTGTAGGTGTCCCAGACCTTAATCGTTCTCATCCCGCAAGACGCGATCAGTGCAGACTTCTCTTTGCATTGCAGGAGCCTGACAGGCTCGCCGTGATTCAGGATCTTGTATTCTTGGCAGGACATTGCATGGTACAACGCAACGGTCCCTGTAGTCAGACCCACTGCAAGGAAGTCGTCTCCATGGCAGACGGCGCTCGCTTGACCTTCATGGAAGTCGATGCAAGACAATCGATCATCCCATTGTACATTTGACAGGCCTAATACCGACAACCTCCGCCCTGACCTCGTGATCTTGTAAGCGCTAGATTCTGTGGGACAAAATGGTAGGACGAGCGAGTGAATAGCTGAGGGCGACGTCGTTAGAGCATCGGCAAATTTCGCCACAATGCGAACAAAATCAGTTGTCCATCCTCTGACCGTCTGCATTGATCGGCCAAGTGGTGATATTTCCGCGGAGCATGACTCAAGGTAGACCCTGAGGTACTTCGCGGCACGGATCAAGGGGTTGAAATTTCGTATTTGAGCTACAATTTCGATCCATGACAAAACGTTTGATTAGAGGAACTTATTGACCAGGACCCATATATCATTCGCAAGAGGATCGGCCTTAGCTAGATGGTAGAAAAATTCTGAGCAGGCGTAGGTCGAGAATTCGGCCCTTTTGCCTACGGCGCTCATGGTAGGAAAACGTCTACCAGTCCGAGGAGGCTTCAATTCCTCTCCAGCGAGGTAAGTCAGACATGCCCTAGCAATACGCGTATGCGCCTCTTTCTTTTTGATGGCAAATTCGGAGTCCTGAAGATCGCTCAGTAGAAACTCCCTGGCGGTTTCGTGCACCATCTGTACCCTCCCGAACCTGTCAACCGTTACGAGATGACCACAGACTGCCAAGATACACTCCTCGATCCTGGGGAAGTTGTCCTTTATGTCCAGTCGCAATGCCCCTTCCAGCTCCTTCGTTGTCAGCGGTCTTGTTGCACAAGTTGCCCAAGTGAGAATCGCTTTGGTCAGCTTTCTCCCGCCAGCGGCGAGAGTCATCGATTCCAGTGTCCGCCGATACAGGGGTTCCATGTCACGAGGCATGTCCTCGAGTGCTTGGTTGATCTCTTCCTCGCCGTAGGAGGCTGATAGTTCCCTGAGTACCAGAACCGTCCACAAGAAACATCCTTCAGCCTTCCTTAGGATCTTCTCTACTAACACAGCGCGATCCCTGTCGTCTTTGACCAGTACAGACTCTGCGCTTGCCTTGACGAGACGTTCGATGTCTGGTAGGGTATCTTGTGTCGCGATCGTTTCGGAAAGCATCCAGCGAGGGTCAAGGGTCGAAAAGCGCTTCTCCAGCTCAGCGGTGCTTCGGCTCGTGATCAGTATACGTAGGGGTGAGGATCCATTAAGTTTAGCCAGTGTCGAAGCGAAAAATGAGGCAAAATTTATACACTCATCCAAGGCATCGATGATCCAATAATACCTATGCAAGGAGGTTTGCAAGATGCCACTTGAGAATAGTCTCTGCCATAGAGTGCGCTCACTGTCGATCTCAAGACTTATACCATCGTTGAGCATCTCTAGCAGCACCTCGCGTATCTGACTATTTGAGCAAGCCATCTGGAAAGCCAAAGACCGGAAACAGGCAGCAAGTCGCGATTTGGATTTGTCCCCGTGTTTGAAGAAGAAATAGCTACAGTCTGCATTGTGCTCCTGTAACTGACGGATGACGTAGCCTGCCAGGACCGATTTGCCAGCTGCCGGTCGACCATTAACCCATAAAATGTGTGGAGCTTCTGGGGAGGAGCCACTCCATTTAATGTAATTCTCCTTTGCGGAGAACCACCCACAGGTCCCGGACATACGGGCCTCTTCGACGGCCACAAGGTCATCTTCTAACTGCTCCGGTACTTCCAAGTAGCATCTCAGGTCCTCAAGCTGCTTACGCCGCGATCTCGCCTTCGACTTAACCACTAGAAAGATGTTTAGTGACGTCTACAACGAGGTTTGCTGAGCCATACATCCCTTGGTTATACTATCCACGGTAGATGCAAGTGCGTTGCGAACGATCACGTAATTCGGATCTCTTGTTGTATCGAATTTGCAAATTGATCGGTGATCAGCGTTCATTGGCATCTGCTTTTCGTCCGGATAACCCAACGTAGCCGAGTCAGGATCAACAATGAGGCTGCTGAGAAGGCCCATTTTGAGCACCTGCGTTTCATAGAACGACCAGAGGACTACGTCAGCCGAGTAATTGCGGAACTCATCATTGATGGATTGTATAGCCCCAGAACCTCGCTCAAGATCTGCCACGTAAGCACGAGAGGAGTATGTCATCTGAAGAATGTTGTTCAATAGCTTCGCCGAGTCAGAACCTCTGTGGGGCGTTGCAAGAAAGAAGATTGTATGAAGGCGTTCAGAGAGTATTTCGTATCCCGAAGTTTGCCTTGCAAGCATGTGGGCCTTTTTGATAACTAGGCCTCCCATACTATGCCCTATAAGCACTATTGACGTGTTCGCATTGCTCAGCGAAGGCGACGTGCTCAACTCGCCTAGCAAAGACTTTCCGATGTGATGGATGTTTAAACAATTCTCTTTGCCTTTGACCCAGTCCGAGTCATATCCAAAACTGTGAACCCGCACACTCTTGAACGCAGCATCTTTGGGCAGCCATTCCTGCGGCCAATAATGTGCGATTGAGCTCGTCTCGCTCCATGTCTTCCTCGAGCCGCCGCCCAGGCCATGCACAAAGATAAAGTCGACGTGGGGCTCAGAGGGAGAATAGAGGAGATTCAGGCCGAGAGACCCTCTTGGGTCATCCACGTCGTTCTTGATAGTGGTAGTTGTCACCAGCGTGGTGGCAGAAGAACAGTCGCTCTCTTTGCGCCGGAAGCTCAAAATAGACTATGCAAGACTCAGTCGAGACCAGGTAGCATATTGCTTCTCAGGCTTCAAGTTGCGTCGTCCATGGACTTACCATATTGTCTGGGCATTTTGTCTCAGATCAATCCGGTACCCTAGGGACAGCTTAGGCCTCCGTTTATCGAAAAGCTTCCGAACAAGTTGCTGCGCACGTTGGCAATGCCAGCTCCCCAAGATCAGTGCTTTAATGTCACCCGAAGGAACCCTTCATTTGCTCATTGTAAGCCAATCAAGATCTTGATGAATCCACAGTGCTGCACATTCGCGAAGGCCCGAGAGCGGGCGGCCCGGGGCAATTGGAGCCTGCCTATGAACAGAGAGCGCAAGCCGCAGTACTTCCAACGACGACTGCCCCAAATCTGTTCTAGGCATGACCTGCAATCGCCGACGGTCTTTTCTCACAGGACGAATAGCAGTGAAAAAACACGAATGGCAGTGCTTGCACTGGTTATTACAAAAGACATCGACTTACTGTTGACTTACTGTAAAACATTCCAAACTTCGGCACGATCAAGGAGACCTTTGGTTTCGTATTTGGCACTCGAGCGCGTTGTGAACGCTGAAGGCACCAGGTCCGGCAAATCACTCAAGAGCCTTCTGGTGATATGTCACCCACGATGGGGTCCGAACCGACCATCGCGGCCGGCGATCACCGTGGATACATGGAATTCGCGATGGATCGAGCTCGCCTTTCGCCCCCTGCGCCTACAAAGTTTTGCGTAGGAGCAGTTCTCGTCGATGCTGACGAGAACAAAATCTTGTCTACAGGCTATTCCCTGGAATTGCCCCGGGACTCGCTCGGGGATCCTGGAAGTACCCATGCAGAGCAGTGTTGTTTTATCAAGGTCGCTCAGCAGTATGGCTTGACTGAAGAGGAACGGATAAAAGACGTGTTGCCGAAGAATACGGTCCTCTACACCACCATGGAGCCATGCAACAAGAGGTTAAGTGGGAACCGAACCTGTGTCGAGCGAATTATAAGGTTAAACGGCGCGATCAAAGTTGTGTACGTTGGCATCAAAGAGCCCGAGGTATTCGTTGGGGAGAATACGGGCATGAAGCGACTCGAAGAGGCGGGCATCAAGGTTCATATTGTTGAAGGGTTGCAAGATCGCATTCTGGAGGTGTCTACCGCAGGACATGGGACATGAAGTAGATGACGATCACTCATTATTCCATCCAGGTAAGCAACAAAATGCATGCGTGCATTCCTTAAAATATCATTGGAGTAACATTGGTCAGCATGCGAAGGCTGAGGATTTATTCAGAATTCGGGGATATAAAACGCGTCCGAGATTACGAATTGGACTGACCTGAAGGTTTCTACGTAGTCCAACTTAAAGCCTTCCAATGTCGTAAGTTGTAGCAGTACTAGACTTGGAGATGTTACACATAATGCTGACGTTTTTAGGCAAGCATGCCAACTTGGAAGCTGTTCGATCGTTCCAGGCATTCACGCTACCGTAGGTGGTCTCATCACGTCACTCCGTGCAAGCCTTTTCCCCAGTGATTTTGATATTGATTGTCATAGAAATAATCAATGTCCGGAACAAAGGACTTCCAACCACTGATCAATGGATTTGTCACTAAACTTTGTCTCTATGACTCCATTATGTCGTGCATTCATTGTTCTTCTCGCACCTATATAGTGCGCCTTCTCAATTGCTGTATCGCCAGTCAAGCAACCCAACCCTAGTAAATTCGAGCAACTTCCTTACACATTACAACTCCCAACATGCATTCCAGTTTTCTTCTGTCTCTTCTGAGCGCCGGCGCTCTTACATTCGCTTTGCCTTACTTCAGCACGGAGCCAACCACGACCACCACCCTCGACGCTTTCACTAATTACCCTGCTCCCGCCGCTCCCACCGACAGTCTCAATCTACCGAAGAGTAACCTTACTTCAGCTGCGAACACTACCTCCTCTACAACCTCTTCCAAACTCGGCAGTCACTGGGGGTGGATTGGATCCTTCGACAAGGGAGACTGCACCGGGAAGCCTCACAACAACCGTCCGGAGGTCAACGGCGACTGTCAAAAGTTCACACCAGAAACTGATTTTGTAGGTGTCAGCTGGGGTTCCTGGCCATTCGCCTTTGACAGCTTTGATGTCTTTACGGACGAAAACTGCAAGAACTTTGCCAGCAAGACTATAAAAAGGCCCGATTACGACAATTCTGTAGGGCCTGGCTCTTGTTATGCGGTGTCGAAGCTGGGGGGTCATTGGGGCAGCTTCAGGCAACACTATGATAGCCCGGAGTAGCCGAATGTAACTCACTCTAGATGCTACTGTCAATGTACACTATGCTCTCCTAAATGCACTGACACCTTACTAAGATATTCCTTACATCCCTGACCTGCTCGCAACTGACAGCTTCGCTCATACACACATCACGTTGAAATTTTACGTTATTGGAATTGAAGCCTATGGTGACTCTGCGATACCCTGCTCCCTCCCGTTCAATCCTCCAATCAATCCTAAAGCCATGTCTCGTAATTGTATCGTCCTCCATTTGATCTTGCCATTCCCGTCAACCCTTTTGTCAACCGTGAGCACACTTTGCTCCTCCCTAAACCCCAACATCTTACCAACCTCGCACTCGTATCATTTGTTCAACTCCTCTGCCCGAGCCCTCAACTCCTCCTTCGAGGCCTTTGGCGGCATATCTGCATCGCCTTGGTCAGCGACCGTTGTGAATTACTTCTCCCAGCAGGACGTACCATCCATGCTCATAGGGATCTGCGGGCCTTTGGACTGAAAGTCCTGCGCGGAGGCCTTCAAGCTGTCCCCGGGGGTGTGCTCATTCTGGTGGGACTCGTGGTCGCTGGCGGTGGATTCGGTGGTCGATGAGGGGTCCTTGGCTATCTTCTCGGTGAGACCGGTCGGGGCTTCTTCTTCGCTTGGGTGGACGGGCATGATGAGTAGATGAGTGACTTCTTGTGTCCGAAGGTTTGGGTCGTATGTTGTTTATGTCGAATTGTTGAAAGAAGAGGAGTTGAACGACATCGGTTCTTGAAGCCCCCCATTCCCCACGCCCGTCATCCCGTTGCCGACCAATGCGGGTCATTCGCTAGCGCCAAGCCAAGGTGCACATCGATAATCCCAGATAGTACGTAGAGCTAAGAGAAGCAATCAAAGCGCCTTGCCTCAAAGTCCTTTAAAGGCAGCCAAATGCCATCGGACAGCGACAAGCCCCCTGTAAAGCTTTCACTGCCTTTAGTAAGGACCTTCGTCCGTATGGGTGGGTAACAATGACTGACATTTCTTCCAGGAGTATCAACAGGGTAGGACAACCGGAACGCATTCTTCGAACAACAAGTACTGATCGAGAAGACCTTTTCTCCGAGCTTAGATCCGAAGATGAGCTCGTCGTGCTCGCCCGCGGACTGGGGCTGATCCGCGTTGTCACGAACCTCCTACACGCCTACGATGCCATTGGGAATAACCTGATAGTCTTGGTTGGAGCCGATGACCGAGAAAATGGCTGGATCGGAGAAGGTCCGCTTGCATGATAGCAGTGGGTATACGTGATTTGACAGGTTGCAGCGCTGGCGGAGCACGCTGCTATTAGCAGGTCGCCCAAGGCACGAGGGCTCAGCCAAGTCAATACGGACGCCATGAGCGTGGCGACGCGGTAGAGCTGGAGATTGTGAAGTTGGAAACCATTACTGAGACTCTTCAGGGAAAAGATGTACTCCCAAGGGGGAATCTTCAGTATAACCTCCAGGATTCTGGTTGTCGATCTACTTTCAAGTATGGGTCTACCTACCCTCAGCGAGCAGGGAGGCTGACAAGCCAGAGTTGCTGAACCCTGAGACTATCACTGGCCTCGTCGTCCTGCACTCAGAGAGGTCTGTACGCTTACATGAAAGTATCACGCAGCTGCTAATGGACTACCAGGATCGTCGCCACCTCTACCGAGGCTTTCATCATACGTATATTCCGTCAAATGAACAAGGTCGGCTTCCTCAAAGCCTTCTCGGACAATCCAGAGCCCTTTACGACTGGTTTCGCCCCTTTGTCTTCTATGATGCGGAATCTTTTCCTACGAAAACCGTCGCTGTGGCCTAGGTTCCACGTCACAGTAGCAAAGTCGCTTGAGGGGCGAAAGAAAGCCGAAGTGATCGAATTAGAGGTTCCTATGACGGATAGTATGAAGGATATCCAGGTCGCCGTGCTGGAATGCGTGGAAGTCAGCATCAGCGAATTGCGGAAGGCAGGGACTGGCATAGAGCTGGAGGACTGGACTCTCGATAGTGCATTGCATAAGAACTTTGATGCTATTGTTCGCAGACAGTTGGATCCCATATGGCATCGTGTGAGCTACAGGACGCGGCAAATTGTCAATGACCTTACAGTCCTTCGAAGTATCCTGCAGTACGGAAGCCCGTTCCGACTATGCCCGGATGGCTGACTGATAATCTCAGCGCACTTCTCACGTACGATGCGGTATCATTCAATAAGTATTTAGATACTATACTAGCCGCACACCAGCCACCACCAGGTTCGAACCGTCAGAACCAATCTCCATGGTTGTTCCTCGACTCAGCAAACACAATCTTCGAGTCTGCGAAGCGGAGAGTCTACACAGGAAAAGCGGCAGAAGGCGAAAGCCTGACAGAATCTGAAGTTCTATCAGAATCACTCCGACCCGTTCTTGAGGAGCAACCAAAATGGAGCCTTCTCGCTGAGATGCTCGACGAGATTGAGCGGGACACCTATTTCAATCCAGTCATACAGGATGACTCTAATGGTACAATTCTGGTCATGTGCTCCGATCAAAGCACCTGCCGGCAGCTTCGCGAATACTTGCAGACCATGCATGTACGACCTGGACCGCTCAATGAAGGCGAAGGTGAAGAGGACCATGAGATCGACACCAAACCATCGGCGACTTTCATGATGCGCAGGAAGCTTCGGGACTACTTAGATTGGAAGAAGAACTTCGCTCGGGTCAGCGCTTCTCTATTCAACGAGAATCAAAAGGCACTTAATGGCTACAAAGACCAATCCGCGGCGAAAACCAAAGGACCGCCGAACAAGCGGCGACGAGTACGCGGCGGGTCGGCGGCTGCAGCTGGTGGAGGCAGAGCTGTCAATAGCGGTTTGCAGATCGCTGAAGACAAGGCTTCCCAAGTAGCAAGTTTGATGGCCGAGATTCATCCAACCGATGTGGACGCGGCTCAGAAGGATGAGATTGCAGTGGATTCGCTAGAAGGTATGGAGGACTACTTCGAACTTTACGAAATGAAGGATCTGTTGGTCATCCACCCGTACGATGGCGATATGGACGAGCATGTGCTCGAAGAAGTTCGACCACGATATGTTGTGATGTACGAACCGGACGCAGCCTTCATTCGACGGATTGAAGTGTACCGAAGTTCGCACGATAACCGTAATATTCGTGTCTACTTCATGTACTACGGCGGTTCTGTCGAAGAGCAGCGGTACCTCAGTGCAGTCCGAAAGGAGAAGGATGCTTTTACTCGGCTCATCAAAGAGAAAGGCGTAAGCACTTGCAATTCACCACAGAAGCTTCTCTTGCTGACCTTTTTAGAACATGACAATCACGATAACCCTTGACGGCAAAGGCCCCGATGATCCTCAAGAGCAGTTCCTTCGCACAGTCAATACTCGTATCGCTGGCGGTGGTCGCCTAGCCGCAACCGCCGAGCCCCCACGTATCGTCGTCGATGTCCGCGAGTTCCGCTCTTCCCTGCCCTCTCTCCTGCACGGCCGCACTATGCAAGTCATCCCCTGCATGCTCACAGTAGGTGACTACGTGATCACACCCCACATTTGCATCGAGCGCAAATCCGTCCGCGACCTGATCTCCTCCTTCAAAAACGGCCGCCTCTTCAACCAAGCCGAGACGATGCTCCAACACTACAAGAACCCCATGCTCCTTATCGAATTCGACCAGAACAAATCATTTACTCTCGACCCCTTCGCCGACGCCCACAGCGCCGCTTCCTCGCTCTCCACAGCCGCCAACCCGGCAGACCTGCAGTCCAAGCTCGTGCTCCTGACGCTGGCGTTCCCCCGTCTCAAAGTCATCTGGTCGTCCTCACCGTACCAAACGGCGGAGATCTTCGAGGAGCTGAAGAAGCATCAGGAGGAGCCGGATCCCCTTCGAGCGGTGCAGTTGGGCTTGGTGGCGGGTGAGGAGCCAGGGGACCAGAGCTTCAATCAGACGCCGCAGGAGATGTTGAGAGCGGTGCCTGGGGTGACGGGGAAGAATTACCAGAGGTTGACGCTGGAGGTGGGGAGCGTGCTGGAGGTTAGTAATATGGAGGAGGAGGAGTTAGATCCCTTGGTGGGGAAAGAGGCTGGGAGGCAGATTTACAGATTTTTCAACAAGAGTGTCTTTGATGATGGGGCCTAATGTAGAAAATGATAGGAAGGCGAATTGACGGGGATCTGATTTCGACCGTCGAACAACAACGTGGATGCTGATGCGTGACTGCGGGTTCGCATCCGGTATGTACTAGAGTAGTGCACCAACTTGTTTTCATACGCCGATTTGACCTCTATGGCATCCGGCCCACAGCAACCCCATCGTGATTCATAGAGCACGCTATCATTCCATCTACAAGCGCAACACCCCATCCCAATTCCCGACCCTCCCTTTCCCCCTCTAGATCTCATCCACATCCACCACCCCCCCCGCATCACTCTCCCCACTCCTATCCTCATCAAACTCCACATACCCCTCCCCCTCCTCGTTCGCATACGTATCCGTCTCATTGATCTTCGCGCTCTCCGGCAGCTCGCCATACGCCTTCAGACTCCTCGCCTCATCGGCTGAATACTTCAGTATCACGTCGCCCTTCTCATCCTGGTAGTCGCGGAGACTGAGCAGGATGATGTCGCCCTGGTTGATCCAGACTTTTTTGCGGAGCTTGCCGCGGATGTGCGCGAGGCGGCGGGAGCCGTCGAAGCAGAGGGCTTCGAGGCGGCCGTTGCCGAGCATTTTGAGGACTTGGGCGTATTCTGGGGAGGGAGTTAGTTAGGGGGGGTTGGGGGTGGGAAGAGGGGGGTAAGGAGAGGGTGGGGAGGTAGGTGTGGGAAGGGGGTGCAAGCGTACCTTGGCCCTCTTCTTTGAAGGTCAACTCTCGCTTCTCGTTGTCGTTCTCGTTCTTGCCTCGGCGTCGGTTTTTGCCACCCTAGAGGTCGGGTCTATCAGCTATTTTGTCTTCAATCGAGAGATACATCCTGAACGCTAGAGCCTCAATGTCTTTTGTGTGCTCGGAGTGTATGCGGTGGCGGCCGGGATCTGATGTGGGTTTGGGGAGACGTACTTTCCCCTTATTCTTAGGCATAGCGGTGGTTGCGCTTCGATGTAATTCCTAGGTCGTCTCGATACCCTGAATAAATGTGCGGGACAGATGTTTCGGTATTGTCTCTGGTGATGTCTTCAGAGTCGTGGTGTCTAAGTAGATACAATTGGTGGGGTGTGTCTTCAGTGGGGCTTGCCCGCTGCGGACGGCAGTCACAAGCGAGCGTTTGGCTAGTGCCGAAGAAAAGCCGTCACTTCGAATTCATTAAGATTGTTGTTAAGCTCACCATGCCTGGACAGCGTCTCACTGTAGCTCACCCCACCCATCGACACATCTTAACCATCCCCCTTGCCGTCGCCCAAGAATGCCGCCCCCCCTCCCTCGGACCCCCCAATTAACCGCCATTCACTACACCCGCACCCTCCCCTCAACTCTCAAAGCCCCCCCCTCACTCAGAAACCTCTACCAATCCTCCTCCCCCTCCTCCAACAACCCTCGTCCCTCTCGCCCCAGCTTCCACCTCACCCTCACAGCCAACACCATGCCCGGCAAGAGCGTTGTCCGCAGCTGGGCCAAACGCCGCATGCGGGACGCCCTCCTCCAGGAACTACGTACTCGAGGATGGGAACGGGATGGGCGTGCGAGAGATGAGGGAACGAGAGATTTAAAGGGGTTTGTAAGGATCATGACGCTAGCGCCGATTGTGAAGGCGACGGGGGGGGAGGTGCAAAGGGAGGCGGGGAGGGTGGTGGGGAGGGTGGTGAGGATGAGTGAGGAGGGGGGAAGGGGAGGGAGGGGATAAGAAATCTTGAGCAGCGGCATTTTTTGGACGCGATACAGAGATGGGATGGCGCTCATGGCGGCGTTGAACGCTTGTGAGATGGAAAGATATGTTGGGAGTGGAGAGGCAATGGATATGTTAGGATGCCATGATAGGGGGGACAGTCAGAGGGGTCAGGCCCTGCCGGCCAGAGAGATCTGTTGGAGGGAGATTCAGCTAGGTGGAACGGAGGCAAGCTGGCTCATGTCCATGGACCGCCGTGGCTGGCTGTGGCAGTGGAGGTAGGGGCATCCTCGAGACAAAAGGACGGGTGTGGTGGTTAATGGGGTTGACACACAGGCGACTGCAGAAGCGTGGCTCAAGGCAAGAAGCTTACTAGATTCGAGACGCTCATTGAGCATCAGATATAAAATTGGTGATGCTGAAAGCGTCCCATGGGGTTGCATATACGTTTTTCCGATGATCGAGATAGTATAGGAATTCTGAATTTGAGCTTTTTGGAATCACAACAGTGCATGATAGATATATACATAATAGCCAATTTGTTTGTTGCTGGACTTTGTTTTAAGCACCACCAGAGGTAAGCACCTTCGAAGTAAATGAGGTATTGTCCGGCAGGCAAAAAATCACAATGGAAAAGCGGATAGTACTCAAGGGGTATGCGCCATGAGGAAATCCCAGCTTCGCAAATACAAAACATCTGCGTTTCCCAGCAAATCCTGGATCATTCGATGAATGATTCCCCAATATTCTTGTCGCCTTCCCAGAATTTTTGCATTGATGGAAATTTCTTGCGGGGCACCTACACTTCGAAGCTTTGCATGAGACTTATGCTTCCACGTCGGCACAGGGAAGGGTCAAGTACCTCTATTGTGGAAGTCTTTGCTCCGGGAAGAAACAGCCGGACATGAACCCAGCCAATGAGACACCATGAGGCGTACCAAGCAAAGTCACCTTGGTCTCTGAAGGCTGTGCGTAATATTGGCTAGGTGGAGGACAGAATGAAGTTAACGGTCCGCACTTTCGCGGTGCCGAATGACATATCTTCTTCACGGAATTGCAGTGGGAGAGCCTCGCGAGCACATGATGACCAAATTGCAAAGCTAACCGGGATGGCGCCAGCTATGGATGTGCTGTTATTCGAGCATCGCCTGCGGCTTCTGCGCTCCCTTGCGGAAGGCGGCGTTGTACTCGACAAGATTAAGATCAGCGCAGAGTTGTCCACGTCTGTAAAGAACTATATACTCGAAGTCCCACCGCGGGGATCTTCTAGAACGTCGCATTGAGCTTGTCGCAAGGAACGGCATCAGCCGCGGCGCCATAACGGCCAATACTTCCTCACTTCTCGTTATGTTCACTTCCGTCACCGATGGTAGAGGAGCCATGAGCTCCTCTTCGCTTTTCAGAAGCTATAGTCAAAAAACCAGTCGACGAACCAACAATCGGCGATCCGTGAACGAGGAAGATAGCAAAAGGATAACGTCAAGTGGATCGAGAGGTGAAGATGGCTCTTGATCACTCACGTCGTACCAAGGCCAAGACAAGCTGTCAGCCAGCTCGCTTTCTGTGCCACCGTTAGTGATCTTTCACATGACGGATCGGGGCAAAACCCATTTAGAGTTATGCCTGGTAGCTGAAATGAACATTCTACACTCTTAATGTAAGGAAGGAAGGCATTGACCTTCGATGCGTCTGACAGCCAAAGTCCCACGGGACTGGAGCATCAGGAATTCGGATGAGACTTGCGGAAGGAATAATTGGTGAAAGAGCAAGTCATAATCACAAGCCCACCAAAGGACCACTGAGGACCGAGAACGGGACGGAGGTTGTGAGTGGTTACGAAGACAGGGTGCTTTGGCTGCCACCGAGAGGTGATATTTGTGTGTAATCCGGACAAAGTGATTGGATTACTTTGGTCAAGCAGTCAGCGAAGCTTTAGTAGTGACACGGCGACCTCGGAGTGACATGAACGGAATCGAAGCTTTTTCGAGTGCTTCAGGCAGGTAGGTTCAATACCTTGCCATGATATTTCGCGGAGGAGAGAACCCGGCTTATGTTAAAGCGAGGCGCATAAATCCATTCCTGGCCAGGTTAGGAGACTAAACGGCCGCTAGACTTGCGTCACAACTTCTGGTCACTGAGTCCTGCAAGTCCGCCTTGTCTACTTATGCTGGATCTTCCTGAGAGCCCACATGTAGTTTTAGAAAAGCGTTGATCCGCAGATGACTCCACGGCTACATCAGCTACAACCAGATATCTACTGGTACAGTTAGCCATCGAAGACGGCAAGTCAACGTTGTCAGTCAGCATAGTTCATCATGAACTTTGCGATCTTGAAGTATGGCTGTGCAGGTACGGTCGATATCCTATAGTTTTCTGGCCCCACGGAATGTCGGGCTGAGCAAATCACACTCATTATCTGGCAATATTCTACATCCAGTTTGGAATGCGGATCAAACGTCTACCTATCAGCTTTGTCAGTCTTTCTTTGCTTCTTGGGCAGCGATGCAAAAGGAGTAGATGGCTTGAAATCCCTCAGAGATCTTGGTATAACAAAGTACGATCATCTCCCGAAGGAGTCAGTTACTATCTAGTGCTTGTGTTTTGTAATCATCGGGTAAAGGAAGAAGCAGTAGGGACAATTTGGATATGTGAGGGCCTTACCGCTAACTCAGATTGATCCCTATGATCAACGCTGGAAACCATTTCTATTCTTTGATCCTCAATGTGACTACAAATTTCTACCAAACCTTAGGTGTCGAGATTCTGCATGACTGCGCCGCTGATCTAGGATGTCATTCAATTCTTGCAACCAGAAGTGCACGTGAGTTAGCGGCGCCCACTTTTGTGACTGCAAGGATAGGGAAATTGATAGTTGCGGATGCAGCATGGGATGTAGTCATTCGATGGTAGACATTCGGTTGCTTTCCAGCTTGTGTCGAAGCTATCAAAGCCACAGTGCAAGATATACAGGCAGACCTATGGTAAAAGTAGTGTCAGCAAGCTGCACCCTGGATCTCACTGTCTTCGAAGGAACGACAATAACGTGCAATCAGAATATGTAAGATCGACTATCATCCGACAGCGCCAGTATCGACACTCAGGCGTGAATGTCACCGACGAAGCCTCAATCGCAAATTATAGCATCATAGCATCGTACATACCGGGACATAAGACAAAAACTTACAATGGTCATGGGTAAGGGATATGGCAGCTCTTTCCCAGGTCGCCATATCCCTTCGGCAATGCGCTCTCAAGCAGTACCTCGCGCTCAGACTCGAGATTCCCTCGAGTATCGAGTACTCCGAATGAGCTGATCTGTGTCGGAAATTTACGTAGTAAGATTGCTTAAGCGTCGATGAGTTCGATGACAATAGGAAAGGAGAAAATTTCTTGAAGATTGCCGGGGATATTTGTTGCTGTCCGCCGAAGATATCCCATATTGACTAGCGCAGGACTAAGCGAGCCCACGAATATTGTAGCCGAAGTCATGAACCCCAACTTCTTTGGTCCATACTAGCGAACCTTCACCACATACCATTGCAACCTGTGTGTATCATCCTGCCCTCCAAGTTGAAGATTTGGCATTGCTGACAGGATACTCTGCAAGGTTTCCCACCGCGATGGCAGAAGTGCAGATCAGCGCCTCGCAATGGCGGTTAGTCGAGGTCGGCCGCATTGTGCTCTTCACCCACGGTAAATTCATCAACCGCCTGGCAACTATCGTTGAGATCATCGACCACAAGCGCGTACGTGTAAGAACGCAGAAGCGCGTTTGCAGATCTAACGCACCACCAGGCTCTTGTCGATGGACCTTCGAAGACACCCAACATGGCTGTTCCCCGCCATGCCACAGCCCTCGGCAACGTCATTCTCACGCACATCGTCATGCCTAAGTTACCCCGCGCGGCTGGACGAGGTGCTGTCGCAAGGGCTTGGGAGAAGGATGAGGTGGAGCAAAAGTGGGAGGAGAGCGCATGGGCGAAGAGACGGGCTGTTAGGGAAAAGCGACGCAACCTTACGGATTTTGATCGCTTCAGGGTACTGAAACTGAACAAGCAGGTGAGCGCAGATGCCCATGGAAACATGTGAAGCGGGCTTGCAATTACGGCGGCATTCGAAGCCTCACCCAGCAAGACCATGAAGAGCGTACAGTTGTTTATGTGCAGACACATGCTGACTCGAAGCTTCTTAGAAACGTTTCGAGGTCCGCAAAGCATTGGCAAAGGTTCGATCATCAGCGAAGGCATCATGAGGGATAGGGGGCTGGTTGATTCGGCGGTAGTTCAAGGGTTGCTCAAGCAGAGGGCTCTGCGCTTTCGTGGATATCTCTGGGCTACAGGGACTTATTCAAACAGCAATCATCACCCTGAAAGGCTGCAAAGAGCTGTGATACGTGTAAAACTCACGGATTGTTGATGTGCTCAAGAGCAATGCTAGCCCTGCATAATGTATTATTGCCTTGACTCCGAACTATTGGATAGTGCTTTAATGATGTACCTGTCAATGCCACGCGTATTCACCGTAAGCAACACAACTTGACAGGGACTGAACCATTCACTACCTTAGCGCGACTTTCCCACAAGCTCGGCAAGGACAGCGCCAAGCCTGAGTTTCTTTCCTAGGACGCAACATTTCTTCAAATATCTTGCAGTAGAAAGTCCCAGTCTCCCTAATTTATAGGTATGATTCCACATCCTTTCCCCTAGCGTGATCCGTCTTCGATTCTGTTGTAGCCGCTGTATGCTGGATATCGACGCTACTTTAGCAGCGAGTTTCCCAACGTCGGAGTTGCTAACATTCCTCGACCTCCCAGACTCTCCATTCACGATGTCAAACCCTCGCATCGAAGAACTACCCGACGATCCGCCTTCCAAGAAGGGCGCAGAGGTGGACGATGCGTCTAGCAGCTCCGACTCTGAGGAGGGAGAAGCTGCTGGTGGAGAAGACTCTAGCATCCCAGCAGGATCCTCAGTGACTGTGCACTCCCGCAACGAGAAGAAGGCTAGGAAGTCAATTGGCAAACTTGGGCTCAAGCATGTCCCGGGTATTACAAGAGTCACTTTGAGGAGACCAAAAAACGTAGACAGCCTGGGAGCCCTGGGCTGTGGCACTTTGTTGGAATACTGGCTGAACCTTGTACTACAGATCCTCTTCGTCATCAACCAGCCTGATGTGTATAAGTCACCATCGAGCAATACCTACATGTACGCGATGTTCCAGCTTTGGCTAGAATGGCTACTGACACTCGACGGCAGTATCTTTGGCGAAGCCAAGATCGAGGATCTAAGCTCCCAACTCAGCGACAACGCCCTCAAGAACATTGCACCCTCAGACCCGAACGCAGGCAATGGTGACCCCCATGCTGGCCATGACCACGGCAATGGCAAGGGCAAAGCCATTGAAGGGGCGGATGCCAAGAAGGATGAGGATGAAGATGATGGCGAAGAAGTGGACGATACTGGACTGGAGGCCAAGGATATCGAGTTGGTTATGGCCCAGGCGAGCGTGTCACGAAAAAAGGCGGTGAAAGCACTTAAGGTCTGTCCACATTACATTGAAATCCAAGCTGAACAGGCACTGAGAATAGTATACAATACAGGAAAACGACAACGACATAGTCAACAGCATCATGGCTCTGAGCATATAAGCCTTGGCTTCTGGCGATGGCCAAGTACTAACGTGATGGCGCTGGAAGATTGGCTTAGCAAGTTTGTGGGATATCGAGCTACATACCCATCATTAGCTGCAATCGCTTCTTAGAGAAAAAGCAAGACAACACCTGATTCCAGTTGCGTAGAATTCGTATTTCATGAACATTGTAGAGAACCACTAGATGACCTGTTGTGATTGGCCGAGTCTTCTAAGTCACGTGCCGGGACCAGCAGCCGGCTTAGTGCGCTTGTACCAACCTCAACCTCGACATCATTCTCCATTGACATTTAGCACGGAGATAATTGGACACTGCTACCGAGACTGCAAAGATGGCTGTCGGGGTAAGTCATGCACCACATTGGCCACCAGCAAGGCCATTGAGTGGGCCATGGTGCTAACAGACGATCGCAGCGCTCCGCAGCTTCCAAGATCGATTGGGCCACCATTGGCAGCTCTCTCGGCCTACGAGGCCAGACCGCCGCTTCTTTGTCCGCCTTCAAGAAACGTAACGATGACGCGCGAAGAAGGGTCAACCAGCTCAGCAATATGCCTCAGACCGTCGACTTCCAGCACTTTCGCAATACCCTCAAGAACACTACAGTCATAGACGAGATCGAACAGCATTTCAAGCAATTTAAGCCAGCTACGTATGATGTCAACAGACAGCTCAAGGCGATCGATTCTTTCGAGGCGCAGGCTGTGAAGAGCGCCGAAGAGACTAAGGGCAGGGTTGATGCTGAGTTGAGGGACTTGGACAAGACACTAGAGAACATTGAGACAGCGCGGCCTTTCGAAGACTTGACGGTGGTATGTGCTGGAGTCTTTCGTCTTGGGTGTACGATGCATCGACGCTAGCTGACCATTCCACAGGATGAAGTCGCGGCTGCCAGACCTGATATCGACGAGCGTACAACCCAGCTTGTGTCCAAAGGAAGATGGGGTGTTCCAGGATACAAGGTTAGTCGTCTGCGGCATAATTCAAGTCTTTTTAACGTACTGATATCCACGAAGGAGAAATTCGGCGACCTCTCTCTACTATAATCTACTGGTAGCGACCTTATGCACCTGGAGGCTTACTTGCCTTTCTTCTCCAACCTGTAACCAGTAGAAGTACATAAGCCATCGAAGTCTGCGGTATACTGGTGATATCAGTTGTCATCATCAGAAACCAGGTTCACAGTTGAGGTAGAGCGTCACCGCTGAGCTCAAACTTCCCAAGATCGAGCGAATTATTTACTGGCTCTTTCATTGGCGTGATTCAATTAATATAGCAAACAGTAGGTTTCCCCTTCTCCACAACAACAACTCAGCCACCAACAGCTTTCCGTTGCATGTTCCATCACTATGTCCACCCCACAATAGCCTTCCTCCGCCACGCAACTCTGATTTCATACTCCAAAGCTCTGCGTTCCATACATCACTTTAGCTAGGTCTTCGGTATCTGCATGTATATCTTTCGTAGCCTCTTTCTTGGTTGTATCGCTATCCTTGGCGTTGATCGATGTATCACGTCCCTCCTGATCTGGCTTCGGCTGCTCGAAGTCTTTGCGATCATTTCTGCCATTTCCATTCTGGCTAGATTGCGAGTTGGGCATTTTGACGAAGATTGAGTGGTTGATTTCGGATGCTCTTGTTGGCTTAATTTGCGATAATGATGCTTTGGATGCTGGGAAGTCACCAGGATGGACAGTATTTATGAGTTTCGAGGCAAGTGTCTGACTCAATCTCAATCATCACTTACAATCGAGACTCACTGACAGGTGTCACAAGGTTTGGGAACGATCACTCATGACCATGTCACTTTGTTCAGGACTCATGTAGGCAGTCTTGCAGGCTCCAGAAACTTCCCTCTACTACCACGTATTCTGAATAACATGGTCGAAAGATGTTGGATGATTGTTCTTGCTCATTTCTCTAGCTGGAAGAGCCATGAATCACAGAACCTTTGAGAGACCTCTTGAGTTGTTAATATGCAAGACGAGTTGTTGTTTTTTCTAGAAGATACGCTCTGGCTCCGCAATACCCTCGAACGCGAAGCGATACTCCATTGTCCTCCATTGATCTCCACACGCTTTTGCCGGGAGCTTGTGGCGACCTTATCAATATTAAGAGCTGGCGATCTCTCCTGTCTGTGACGAAGCCAAACTTCAGCTGCACATTCGAGGGTAGACCTTGGGGAGATCGGCGGGCAAACGGCCTTTCAGCAATGCGATATTCAGAACTCTATCTGTCAAGCACGTCCCACAGTTATGGCTTTGAATTTCATGATGGGGAAGTCGAATATGGAGGCCTCGATACAATGCGACGGCGACAAGGCGCTGTTCTTTGGGAAGCTGAAGAATTCTACTATTTATCCCGTGCGCTGACACTCGTAGGTGCCAAATCGCATTCTTACTTCCTTGGGATCCTCCGACGGTGCAGCGATACATTTGGCAATGGGTCGCGAACCTGTCCATAGCCAACATGCTGTTCTCAGGGGCAAATCAGGTATTCTCTTGGCTTAGCCAGCCCTTCAATTCAGCCCCCTGCCACCGTACGGAGGAATGAGATTCTAGAAGAGGGAGTGGTTTCATATATCATGATTAGCCATCCGGCTCACACTCGGCAGATTGCGAAGCCCGATCGCAGCAGAGCAGTGTTTGCTGTTCAATGTAGGATCAAAGGCAGGAACTAAACAAGCAGTGGAGAAAGGTATTCAGGCCATCATCTTGGGGGATTCTAGCTCACTACTCTCTGCTTCGATTCTCCACACCAGGTGCTAAGTCGTCCTATTCTTCTACTAGTCGCTACAGCAAGTTACCCTTCCTCTCGATTTTGTCTCTTTAGGCCTTTCCCTACAACCGAGCCGTGTCATGTGCCTCCACTCCATGTGTCTTCCTTGTTGATCCCGCAACTTACAAGCAGTAGCAAAGCCATGCAAAAGATAGTCAGAAATTAGTGTCGGAGGATACGCATGTCGCACAGCCTCATGTTATTTGTGTCCGTGAGCGGCACATCGCGTATATTGTTTCGCTAAGAGTGTTTCGCGGTAGATTGACCAATGAATTTGGCTTCCCGTCTCTAAAAACGTTGTCCAAATTGGACCAGGCTACGCTTGTCGCATATGCGTAATACGCTTGTCGCATATACGTAATTATGCCGGCATCGCCTCGTCGCTCTCAAACGTTCCGAATAAACTTTATCTCGAGGTCTGGTACTCGCCCCGCATACGAAAAGACGATTCTGTGTAACGAACTCTCGCTCACAAGTTATATTTGGATGTTTCTCATGTCGCGGGATTGTACATCGCATACTAGACCGGCCAGCCCATCGCGCCCTAGCTTATGGTAAGATCTTTGTATAAGAAGGAGGTCCACCCACCAGCGATTCGAGAATCACTAAGACTAGCACCCGTGCAACAAAAAAGGAAGAAGCCTCATCGGAAACATCTGTAGCCACCGCTCTCGGCATTCAATAGCTCACAGACTTCAACACCCGCACATATATCTCTGTGCCTCATCAACCTCCAGCAAACCCCAACGCGTCCCAACCTGTTATCTGAGTACAACCACAGCCATGCATTCCCATCTTAGCATCCTCCTACCATCGGTCGCCTTCTTGTCTCTCGGCCTCGCCGCACCGAACCCAGCACCCAACCCAGATCCTAGGGGAAGTCTCGCAATCCTAGGTCTAGCCGCTATCGCCGTTGTCAACTCCGGAAACCTACAATCTGTCCCCGACAACGGCTACGATGCCGGCACAACGTGCACCTACGACAGCAACCACCCCGCCGACGTACCTTTCTACGCAGCTGACCCTGCATGGGCTCCCTCGATGACTGCCTGTCTGGGAACCATGAACAACGACCAATGGAATGGTGACGAGTGCCTGCCTAACAACGGCAATGGGACTGTTCTGGGTGGTGTGACGTATGGCTTCTGGAAGGGCGAGAATGATTTCAGTGGAGGCGTGAACTGCTACAATGCGTGTAGTGATTGTATTGGGAAGGCGATTAATGCGGGTCAAGCGGAGACGACAAGGTGTAAGTATGAGTATAAGACGCATAGGCTCATTGGTTATAAGACGCATACTTGCACTATGGGCTACGACAAAGCGAAATAGGGGATGAGCGAGCGAAAGTGGCCTTGGATGGACTTGGTGAGGAAGCATATGAGAGGAATCTATTGTGGCGGGGATGACATGGTTTTGTGGGAGATAGTATTACATGCACATGTTCACTAGAGCTAGGTGTTCTCAAGTCCTTAAGCACTTCCGCTTTCATTCCATCTTTCGGCTGTGACCACGTCGGCCATACCCCCCAACACTTACAAGCCTAATAGCGTTCTCGAATCTTCAAAATGACTTCGTAGATCTCTGTGGAATCAATGCCAGTATCGTTAGCCGTTTTCAGCATGTCCAGAACCCGGTCGATGATTCCGAAAGCCTCGTTGTCGCCAGCCGTGCCCCTCATAGCAATCGCTTGGTCGTTGATCGCATGAGCGTATCCCATGACCATATCTTCATGAGAAATTTCAAACTCCCAGGATGCATCCGGTTCGTCCTCAGTCTGGAAAAATTTACCGATGGAGTCGAAGATATTACGGATGACGGACATTGTTTCTGTGATCTATCGGATACATGGTCAGCTCCTCTTGTTTGTGCAACAGAAGGAAAACTTACTGATGGTTTGGCCTCGTTGCGAGGGTTCAGACTTGAAAGATGGTTGGCAGGTATCTGCTGCGTAACTTGAATGCTTTTTGGATGTGCTTGTCATGGCTTTTCACCTATCGTGTTGATGGACAATGTTGTGTGGTGTGTTGAAAGCCTCCAGGCTGCTACGGTTTTTGAAAAGTGAAATGTTACACGTCTTCCAGAAAATGTATCTCCTGTCCATCACCATGAAGTGAATAGATACCTGGGAAGTGGTACAATACTCTTCACCGGCGGATGCAGAACCTTTTATCACAACAACAGCCACGACACAATCCTAGTGCGAACTCCAGGCTAGTACGCATATCCACTTTGATTGATGACACTTGGGCAGTCATTTAAGGAGTGATAGTGTACTAACACGCTTTGTTCATATCGAGCAGCATCTGCTCAATACGTAATCATATCTGACCAGCACTTTCATCACCCGATCTTTGAGTTTTGCCATCTGAGGGTACGAGTTGAAGCAGCTGTCTAAGAAGTCGACTTCGGCGTGGAAAAGATCTTCCAGTCTGCGGTTCGCGACGGTTATGGCGAAAACTTGGGGAACCTTCGCTCGGGTGCCTCAAGTTAGCTATGAGAGCTTAGGTTTCTGTAATGATCGCCCCAATTCCTCCGGCTGGCTTTTGAGAAAGTATGAAAAGTAGCTGCGCATCTAGACAGAGTTTGCGACTGGGCATGGTAGGAGCTGGACCTGCGGTGGGGCTGAGAAGGAAGGTAAGCAGCTATCTCATTTGGAAGAAGCCCTTGGTGTGTCCGTACAAGCCTTTGATGGACTCAAGGCTCTATTAGAATGCCAGAACCACGAGGGGAATGGGGACCATGTTATGGAATGATGAGAGACGATATATGAGTATGAAAGCAGTAAGGGAATGTTTGAGAAAAATGAACAACCAATTGAACAAGATCACGTCGATAAACCTACTCTATGACTCTAGGTCATAGAAGAGAGGACAAGAAACGGATGGAAGGCCAGTATTCCACCGTTGGGTCTCGTTCACGAAAGACAAGCCCACACACAGGAAAATCTCCTACCAGTAGTCAACAAAGGATATGCCAATTGCGTATCTTCCCCGCGCTTCTGCCACGAATCTTTCCGCCTCAATTGAACATCTAGCACACGAGCAGCCGTCGGGGATTTCCAGTAGAATCTTGTCCTGTACCCAAAGGATGCCGATCCTCACGAGATCGATAACCTGATTCTTCAGAGAATCAGGTCGAGCTCCGAAGGCTAGAGCCTCCATGTGATCGGAGTGGTTTCTGAGATAGCCGTTCGTAGAACTATCTATGTCAATAAGCCGAGAACAAGAGAGAGAGAGATCCTTGACGGATACTTGCCGGACACAGCTCTGTAACTAAATGAGCTCAAAATGGCCGCTTTCGAGTTGTGATCCAGGTTGATGCATGTAAGCAGGGAGTTCAGGGATTTGACAATACAAGTGCCCAGTATTCTCTTGAGAAAGCGCAATAGATGCGAAGCAATGACAATTAAGTACATTGATAGGTCTGGACATGTGTCTTACACGGATTCGCTGCGTCCTCCGAAGGTTTGGGAAATAGCACAGCAGAGGGAGTATCGATGAAGTTAGGAGTACATCCTTTGCTTAGCAGTAAGTACAGCCTTGACTCTCTCAACATATGGCTCACTCAGGATCTCACCCCTGCGATGCTCCCTGAAACATTCTACTGCTTTCCGAAACGCCCCCTTCATACGCCGGAGACCATTGCCATAGCGCAGCTAAGAAGACTGTGCCATCCCGAGATTCCCGGTCAAGGCCATAATAACTTCGTCAACAAGAGGAAGGAACGGAAAGGAGGTTTGCTGCAATTTGGTCCTTATGACCACCATCTGCTCTGAACAAGAAGGTCAGTCGCCCATGACAGGGACCTATGGCACCGAAGGAAAGATGTGATGGCATACCGATATCGTTGTATAGCGCCTTGGCCTCACCAACGTACGACATCCAGTGCTCCTTGACCACCGTGCCTAGTCTCTTGGCCATGTCCTGTATAAAGCCATCGAGATTGTCCGTATCAAATCCAGTGTCTGGTGGCTCCCCAATCTTGACCCTAACGTCGGTCATGCGGATTAAGCCTTCAAGAGCTGCTGAGTCTATCTGAGATAGTAGAGAGTCCGAACTAGTAGAGCAGCTGACAGACGCATTAGCCTTTGTGAATGGACCACGTCAGCCGCTCGAAGACTCACTTGGCCCACGGATCTGGCACCATTTCTTTCCTGGCAGAGATCTAAGGGGTTGACGACGTGATAGTGATTTGGGGCGAGGAAATATCGCGTCTGATGTGCCTTTAGAGAGTGGAGTTGAAGGAGCAGAAACGACGTATGTATGAGTTGTGGTGTGGGAAGATCATGTCTGATCTGAATTAAAAGAAGAAGCAAAGCAAGCGCTTTCAAGGGTGCTGGCTTAAGTTTGTCCATATGTCCTCCAACACGACAAAGACAAAAGCTAGGGTTGATACATGGCAAAGAAATCCTAGCTGGCGCAAAAGACAATGGGGGACGCGAACTCTTGATCACATGAGCATCATCAAGTTTTAGATGTTGCATCTACCAGCTTCCGAGCTACCAGTCCTAGTGCATTTGCACAATCGCAGGTTCAGAGCCTGCACTTCGGGAATTATTTATAGGGGAGCTCTATCCCCAGTGAGTCTGGGTGACCAAGTTGTTGATCAACTCTCCCAGATCCTGTAGCTCAAAGAGGTGAGGAAAATCGGACCCGACCAACGTCTTCCGAATAGCCACCAACATCTCCATATCGGACAGTATATCAGCTTCGGCGATATCATTCCATTCTCTACCTCCACCAGCACCGTGGAGATCTCGAATCTTGGTCGCAATAGCTTCATTGACATTTGTAAAGTCGAACTCCATTCCCTGCGTGTCCAGTAACTCTCCACGCATGTCCGTCAACCTCTTAAATGAGCTGAGCTCCAATTGCCATTGGGCCTCGACGCGTTCGCGGTAGTTGTCCGGCATACTTCTTAAGGGGCGTCAGTCGCTGCCTCATGAAAGGAAGGGTGCCAAGGGGTGCTCACTATTGAAGGCTCGACCGATGTTGTTAGTCAAGGGCTCTGTTCAAGCGAACGGTGCGAACTCAGTACTTGATGCTTATCTATGTCTCCGTAAAGGAGCGTAAACACGCATCACGAAGGAGGTGTTCAGACTCTTCTAAAGTGTCTAGAAGACTACCGTAGACACAAGCCTACGTAACGACATTATAACAGCACTAGCTGAGCCATGAACATCCTCCGATTCTGGTCAAGGTTCCTCGTTCCTTGACTGATAGTCCTGTCGACATTCATGGGAGATAAGACCACATTCTCCCCTATGCTCAAAACCATCGCCTGTGTAATTCATAGAATTAAGGCCGGCGTCGCCGTTAGTCAAGCTATGTGATCCAGCAGGTCTGCATCATCATTCGGAGTGTGTGTGGCGTTGATATCGGAGTCGAAGCTAACTTTCAGGATAGTATTGAAGGGCTTGCCATTCCCATGCACGGCTCGTGCTGCATGAAAGTGGTGTCAAAACACGACCGCCGGCAGAGGATGACTCTTCGAATTACATTCGCTCCACGGCGCTTGGGGATTCCGTCTTTCGGGCCGCAACAGGCGGCGGGCCGAAGCTCGCGGTAGCCAAAAGATCGTTTTGTGTATGGCACTCCTTGAAGGAACTCAAATGTACGTCTACAGAAGCAGCTAGAAGACAAAGCAGAATAGGTTCCGATAATTTTCGAGACTCATGATACTACAGACTATTCCAACCGAGATATCGCCACCCGAAAGATGGTTCTGCGCGGGAGACGCCAAAACCTGCTGGCAGTACTGAAGCTCTCCATCCCTTCAGCTACGATAAAGTGCCTCCTCCATGATGCCGAGACCAATCAAGACCTTCCAGTCATCCGTCTCCACCGCCGCCGCGATACGGAGAGCAGCGCCACGGCAGGTGAAGGTTCAACCGCCCATGGCTTTGTATCCATTCGTCAAGACTTGATCGAAAGCAGCCCAGTCGACTTCAAGGAACACTTCTGATATAGAGTGAAGACCAGACTTGACAGCTCCCAGCCGCCTTAAACAGCCAATGTATTCCAGCTTGATCGGGCCTGGTTCCGAAACGTCCATCCTACCCATGAGCTCACACAGCTCTTGCACTTGCTTAAGGATTATGGTCTTGATGCTAACGATGTGTTCTTTCGAGGTCGCAACGGCTGCCATGTCCTTGCGTATATCTAACGCGGTCTCCAGAATGGCTAGGATATGCTGGAAACGCCCAAGTACGAATTGTGCCATCCCGCGAGGTCTGAAAAGGCACAATTAGTACGTACAGGAACACTATCAATCTAGAAAGATGCCATTACATGATACTGCTTGTAAGAGCGTGCTTGGATTCGCACTCAAAATCTGAAAAGGAGAAGTGTAATGTCAGAGGTTGGTGCGGTGATTTAAAATTCTGAAAATTGCAAGACTGCGGGAAATGAAGACTACGGCTCTTTGTCTAGTATCTCTTGCCAATTGTTAGGGATATATACATCTACATGCCAGAAAGCCCACAGCATTGTTCTGCAGCTCGCCTGCAATGATAAAGCACAGTATTGAGTGTAGGAGTCTGATTGATCGACCAACAATCAACATCATTGAAGATATCTCTCTAATTATTCCCTGTGATTCTACGTTTTGGGTTTGGGAAAGCAACCGGCCAGCAACACGCGACTGCGGGTCACGCTCTTTGATCATGTGTTACGGAGAGTGGAGCAGCACTTTGTCGCTTTGACAGAATGGAGTTGAGCATGCACAGAGCTTTGTTTGAGCAAACACTAAAGCAGATATCCTAAACCACAAAGCCAGTTACAGGCACTCTCAAACCTGCTGTCACTCTGGCACCTATGCCGTCCTAGTACTCCTTCTCGAGGTGAGTACTAGCCAGCTCCTCCAAAAGCCGATCGATATATTTGCTTACGCCTTCTATCGAGGATTCAGACTCTGGTATTGTCGACAAACTGTCGACTAAGGATGCGGATCGATAAATCATGTCGATAATTTCCCCGTTCTCATATTTCTCCTTCTTGAAATCCTCCTTTGCCAAGTCTTTACTGAGTCTGTCCACCATCGAGATTATGATCTTGTTTAGCTTTGGAACGGTTTCCTTGTGCCCAGGAGAGGCCGCGAGTTTCTTCCTCCCATCAAGAGCTTGCATGATCTGATATTGCGTGGCTCCAAGGCGGTCAAGGCCATCACAAGAATAGTTGTCTTCGCCGCTGGACTGGGGCGCTTCATTGTCGGCCATGGTATTGGCTTTCGAGTGGATAGATGGTTGCTGAAGAATCTGGGTTTGTGTGTCTTGAAAGCAGTTGATTTTGCTCTCGTGGTAGTGGTAGATGCTGGAGGACGTTGGTCGGTGATAGTTGAGGATGTGTGTGGGATATGGGAAGAATGGTAAATTCGAGGGTAAAAGAGGTCTTTATATAGGCATGAGAGCAGGGCAATTGCATATGGAGTCATTGGCCATGTTCTCTGAACGGATGAGTCGCTCATCTGAATCTCTCATGACAGACATATCGGAGTCGGTGAGTCGCTCTTCTGAATCTTTCTTGATAGACATATCGGAGTCAGACCATTAGCCCAGAGGCTACAGAACGATTCCCGTGAGCATCGGTCATAGAGACAGTCACAGCGCTGTGATGTGAAAGTGCATTGGCTCTCAGCCATACTGAAAGCATTGCGGGCCCGACAGTTCGCCAGCTCTAGAGAAAAGTTGGTAGGACCACAGATGGCAAAGGCCCTTGATTTGCCTCGGACACCTGAAGCAAGTTGAAGCACCTTTACTGAATACGAACAGGACCCATATACCTACGCCACGGAAAGTACCTAGATGCTTCTACCGAAACGACCTGGTAGTGGCCTCCCTGTTAGGTGAAGCTCTATTGACGGACAAGAAGGTTGGTAATCCATGGTTTTTTAGATCTACACCCACCGGGATTTATCCATGGAGTAGGCAATACCAAGTTTTGATGGCTAATCAAGGAATAGCGTATCCGCGGAAAGCTTTCTTAGCATAGTCTTTGGAGACGATTACACCGTAGAATCCACAGATCACGTTTTCTGGCAGATGCTCCTTCCCCGGCGCTTAAATGTAGCAGCTTAGATACGTTGGCTGCAAAGCATACCTCGATCATTGGGAAATGGTATCTCAATAGTAGAATATGTACACTCTAACCGCATTGCCGCTCTTGCTAGACCAGCTTACTTTGCCAAAGCTGGAAAAAGTTCTGGCGGCAAGGCTCCGGCTTCTTTCAATCTCGTAACCCAGTCGCAAAGTTCGAATCTCTCCTCCTCGTCGACGTCTTCGCTCTGTTTCCATTTCTCCAGCATCTCCTTGAGGCTATGCCAGTATGTTCCATCGATGTCAATGAACTTGCCGTCCTTACGGTATCTGTCCATAGTTGCGAATGCGTCTTCGAAACGGGCATTGCAATCGTTGTTATCGGCGGTTGAGGATGCGCCCTTGAGTTTACGGCCAACGAGTTCTATGAAATTTGCGAGATCCCGCATAAATCTGGATTGCGCAGGTGTGAGGGAAGACATGGTGTGTCGGTGTAGGTTTGTGGCTCCAGGTAATTCGGACTGACTGCTGCTTTGAGGGGTGTTGTGACTTGATAGCTCGATAGACACAAAAGCAGGAAGAGCTGCTTAGGAGCGAGATCTTATGGGCTTTAGCGTGGTCAAAATTGACTCACCAACGACAGTGTCAATGTAAATGGAGCCTTCCAGTATTGAGATGATTGGGTGACTCACGGTGAATCATCTCCACCTCCTGTTTGAACAAGCATACATTTGGCGTCTTGGCTCATTTCATCCTCCTGGACAAAATCTGTGAGACACTCTTCTCGCTTTCTGCTAGGAAGCCCACATATACTCACCGATCTGGGTTTTCGGACCTCTCTAACATACTTCTGTTCTCATGTATCGCCCGCAGGAGCTAATACTTTGTCACATCATTCCCGGTCTACGGAAGATTCTTGGGGTCTACTCTATGCAGCATACGAAACTAGTACACTCGCAGCGCACTTGTTCTGGCCGGGAGCATCAACCTCTTCATATATGAACGCCAGACCCTTAGCTTTTGCTCCCGAACGGGAGCCGCTCGATGTTTCAATCTTGATTATGTGGGGAGTTTGGTGGCATGATGATGTGTGATTCCATACTAGCTGTCAATATACAGACATACACAATGATAGGTTCAAGGTAAGAAAACGGTGGAACACCGATCGCCGAACCACATCCCTGAGCATGGCTCTATGGATGAAGAGTCAGACTACCTTGTTCGCTCATGAATGCATCTTCCAAGTCCCGAAGCTGTTCCTGCACCGCTGATTTCTGCTGAGCCATCCAATTCCCAAACATCGTCTCTAGTCCTCGCCATTCGCGAATAAAAGCTCCATGCGTATCACTGAGAGCAAGAAAAATGGGACGACCTCTGATCAGGTCCATGAACTCCTTTATGTCGTCGTCGATCGAGGTCGTTGGTCTAGTGGCCAGTGCTCTCAGTAGAGGTATGGAACGCGTTTCGACCACACCACTAATTTTGGCCTCGAAGAGCGTTGCGAGAAACATTAATGCCGTACTCATTGATTCGATGGGGCTAAGGTTGTGGTCGTTGTAAAACATGTCTGCAAACGACGGCATGGCGATTGCTCAGGGTAGCTTGTCGGTCGTCTTTTTTGTAGTGATGGTAGAAGCTGGAGCCGGCACGGACTTCTCCTGGCTCGGGCAAGTCAAACGGTAGAGATTTGTGGATTTTTCGATCTTGATCTGGATCAATGCAGCTCAAGAAGATACTTCTAGCAGGGAAGAACAGGAAAGGATACACCGGCCGCAGAGGGAATTTTATAGGCTTCGGCGTGGTGACTATCGAGTTGACTCACAGGGGAATGTCCAAGCAGTGTCATCGACCTCATGACGCTTTGCACGAGGTAGTCGGATCAGTAGGTTGGTCAATCGAGTGATTGGATTTTAGTGTGACTGACTGGCTCCGATGGACGCATTAAACTGAGTTCCATCGTGCACACACTTAGTAGTCATCTTCCTTTTCGACCACCATTGTGTGTCTACGATGGTCGTACATAGTCTCTCTGCGCATATTCCGCTCATCCCTCAATCATGATTTATCCGTTCGGCCTTCGGACACAGACACAGCATTCCACACTATCTGCTAACTCATGACTCGTGAATGGTCTATGATCATGACTTTCATAGTCCACAAGATCTTGAAAGTTGTTGAAAAGGGATCACTGGGAGTCGAGCTATCTACGGCAACCGAACAGGCAACATGGTCAGACCAAGTCCTGATCTGATATCGCACAGAGATTGGAAAGGCCGTTCCTTCCCAGTACGTGATCCCAGGAAGAGGTTGGCAGACAATTTCCATTTGAGTAAAGTATCTAACCACATACAGCCATGTACTATTGCAGCTTGATAGCAAGATGATATCCGGAACATGCGCGTCCACCCACACATAGTCGTAGGTGATATCATGCTACGATTTATTTCCGCGAGTCTTCGTTGACGGCATCAAAGAAAACCCCCAAGAATATTTCGCGAACCCAGGTTCTGTCGAGCTGCACTTCTCCGTCGTTCCACTCTTCCAAAATAGTCTCAAGCCCCCGCCACTCGCGCATGAAGGCTCCGTCCTTCTCGCGAAGATCCTTGAAATCTTTACACTTTCTGATCGTGTCCATGAATTCCTGGATACTGTCGTCGATCGAGACTGTAGGTAAGGGGTCTCTCCAAGCAGTAAATATTTCCATAGAAAGCGTGTCCTTGATGCCTTTGACTTTGGCCTCGAAGAGGTCCTCGAGAGTTTCCTCCAACATACACATGGGTGTGGAGGCATCGTATTCGAGTGCTTCGGCAAGGGACGGCATCGTTTATGCTCAATGTTAGATGATTGTTTTCTTTGATGTGGTTTTGGTGTATGCTAGACCTTGTGAAAATAATTGCAGATGTGATGTGGAAAGGTATCTCAAACGTTCAGAAGGGTAAAGAGGCTGCGTAGGGAATGGTTTCTTATACGAATCCATGACAGCTTCCTGACTCATGCTCGGCGATCGTGAAGGACCAATTCCGTCGCCGGATAATCAAAGAGTACGGTTCAACTTCTCGACCCACTCAGAATTGCGAAGACATTGTCATTGAATCAAGGAATCGGACCGAGTACGTGGAAGAGTCACTTCGGTATTACTGAACCCAAGCAACGAGTGATCATGTATCACAGAAAGAAGCATTTTCATATCTCATCCATCGTGCATACCGTGGTTATTTACGCGTCTTCGACAACTCATCTTGGGCTTGTGAAGTGTCCAACTCGTTTGTATTGCCGAGTCAAAACGGCTCCCTAACCGCGATATCTCAATATTTTTCATTCGCTCACACTGCTAGTTGCCGCCCCCAAAGTTCTCGTTCTCTATGTCAGTCTTGGTACAAAGCCATTTTGAGTGTGGACAGACATTTGAGATCCGGTGACGGCGAGTTCAGTCTACAGTTGTGTTTGCAGCACAAGAGAGAGACAAACCAGTCCAGGATCATCAAACGCACCACAGCCAATTCAAGAAAGGCCAAGCCAAGACATGAAACTGTTCAGTGTCCCCACCGCCCCCTTCCATGAAACCTCACAGTCTCGAACCCCCCCTCGTCATTCCTCTGCCTATTCGCCATCCTGCTCGTTCGCGGCCCTCTCTCCCCTCTCCACTGTTTCGTTGACGTAAAGCACACTCCAGGCCTGGTAGTTCGTGCAATTCATGTATTTCCCATGCTATCAAGAAGCGCATATTTCACGGCTAGGACGACTCAACGTGTAACGGCCGTATGATGGACAGACGCAGCACCACCAGTGTGGCATGTTCCTGGTCGTTTAGCGAAGGCAGAAGTTTTTGGCAGACAATTCGTGGTGATAAGAACAATAATAATGTTGTGAAGAGTAGTAGATATATTTTGGATAGAAAAAGAGATGGAGAATAAGTATTGGTTGGAGACCGTTTTATAGGATGAGCTTGCGCCTCATGACTGTAATTACTGGATGTGACGGCGAGTACAGCTCACTGAGTAATGCTCATGACAAAATTGCATACGTTTATTGTTTGTTCGGAGTCACCGTACTATAATTTTTAGCGTCTGGACAAGCCTTCTTACTTTCTGAACAATGAAAATCTATTGCAACCTCAGTTCTTATTCATGGCGACACAAATGATGACAACTGGACAATCCTTATTCTCACTATTACTACTTCCATAACTAAACCAATAAAGGTTTCCTTCCATAGAATGGACTAGCTAACAACATACACACGTAGTATGGCACGATTTTAGAGTTAGATTGCTTTCAAGATCCGCAAGTCTTGTAGCTCGCTCCCATCAAGGCCACCTTGCCAGCTGCCTATCCCTTATTAACGTCCTCGAATCAATTTGAGGTCGTCATAGTAAGCAGTGATGAGCTCGAAGATCCATTTCTTGTCCGGCTTGACCTCCTGGTCGTCCCAATTCTCCATGTTTCCTTCAAGTTCTCCCCACTTCTCCATAAAGGGCCCGCTCAGGTCCTCGAGATACTTGAACTTCGTGTTCGCTGTAATCAAATTCATTATCTCCTGGATACCGGTATCGATGGGGACTGTTGGTTCAATGTCCATATCCTTGACGGAGTCCGTGTTCACACCACCATCGACTTTGGCGTTGAAAAGAGCAGCTAGCAGCCCCAGGGATACTTCCATGGACTTGGAGGGTTTAGTGTAGCTAACTACGTCTGCGAGAGATGGCATGACGTACGCTCGAAGTTGATGGGGACTTTGCACTGTTGTGGAGATGGTGTTAATGCTAAAGCTGGTGAGATTGTTCGTTCTGTCGTTTTGGTCGAGAGAGATTTGGTCGTAGGTAGGAGACAGTGCTTGTTCAAGGTAGGAGAGTGTATTTATACTTCTCAAAATACTTGCTGACTCACTCTCGCCGGGTGTGACGGTCTGGCATTCGTCATACCATTGTCGGAAGCTGTCACATCGTTCGTATTAATCGAATTCCAAAACAAAGATCACAGTGGTCAGGAATCCGGTAGGTGGCAAAAGCATGATGATACAACTTGCTTTGCCGGCTAATAGGATCTGACAACTCACAACAGCAACATAGATCTTTTGGTTAGCTCGCAATTTCCAATTAGGTTGTATGACGAGGCCTAGAACACTGATTGGTTGTATCAACGCTCGTCGCTAGCGCGGCTATTAGCGCTTTCATGTCTGTCTGCAAAGCTTGGCACACAAAAATCGACTTCTCCCCCCCACCAACATTTATACACTTCCACCGACTAAGAAAAAAATTGGATTTGAAACGTTTGAAAGAAAGTATATATATCAAGATTGTTAACGCTTGAATTTGAGCGAATTTGCATGATAATTGATTATGCTAGAGTTGCTAGTATAATATTGCTCGATTGCTCCAGAAGCTTGAATTACTTGAACACAATATAGAAGCTTCAAAGCTTCTTTAAACTTGCCCAAAATCAAGTGCTAACTAATTTGTTGTACAGACTTTCTTCTAGATATTTTTTTAATCTGTTTGTCTTTAAATTGAAAAAGGTGTATATGTGGTGAGAGGGGGAAGAAGTCATCTTTTGTGTGCCAAGCTTTGCAGACACACATGAAAGCGCTAATATTTGGCCTTGGCAAACCCTGCGTATAGTCGCTCTGAGATCCTCCTTCTGGATACGCACTGAAGCAATATAGGCATATCGTAACCTCTGTCTTTCTACGTATCGACCTAAGAAATCGCATTTTAGAGCTCTTGAAACCACAGCTTATCCCGCAATATCTCTGTTAGCAACCTTCGTAGCGCCTTGAATTGCCCATGATGTCGAATTCTGGCTCATAAACTCGTCGATGGGCGCGATCATACCGAAATCGCACATTGCGATCTCCGTCTTACCATTCATCTTCCGCTCAATGCTTTGTATAAGCGTTGATAGTGCGCTGTGCATGTACGCGGGAACGGGTAAGAGAAATTGATATTCTCGGTCTGTGTATTCCATCGCAAATCTTTGAAAGTCGTGGTAATTATCAATTACTGCGGTGATAATCGAATTTGCGAATAGAAGCATTTTGCGGCAGGTTTATGTCAAAGATGTCTCTAATTTTGCGGGTTCGAGGTAGCTTGCTCGATAGAATTGAGGTAGGGTACTTAATCCTTTCCCTGAAACCCTATAACTGGATTATATGAGGTCGCTGGGGGCAAGTGGCTCTCACTGTTCGAGGGATGAGCAATCGTTGGCCCGTTCGTGCTTCGGCTCGATCGCTCTTTACATTCATAATAAGCTATGTCGAATCCAACTACAGCAGCTATCAGTTTGAAGCTTGATACAAGTCATGAAATATACAACACCGTATACTCTACGATGAATACTACCATGAAGAATTATTCAATTTGATATGATAAACTACTAGAGGTAAAGACCAGAAATATTGCTCCTTTGCCGGACAGAAACAGTACTACCTCAGAGTACTCTAACATCTTAATCCAGATAACGTTCCCTATGCCCCATTATCTGCCTCAATATGCCTCTCTTGTAACTGTCTCGTCACTGTAATAGATGTCCACAATCTCCTGGATCCAGTCTTTCTCCGGCGGTACTTCTTGAGCATCCCAATTGTCGAAGGCCCATTCGACGTCTCGCCACTTCTCAATGAATGGCCCGTCTAGATCGCGAAGCTCTTGAAACTCCCAATCATTTCGAATCATATCCATTCCTTGTTGAATAGCGTCATCTATCGGTATCACCATTGTTGAGTCGACGAATTCGCACAGAGTGGTGTCAATGGCGCCATCAATCTTGGCTTCGAAGAGATCCACGAGGATCATGAGTGCGTCTTCCATGCTCATACTGCTGTGGAATAGTAGGTAAGAGCGATCCATTTTGGGCGCCAAACGTCGTATGGTTTAGGGTAGGCTGCTTTGGTGTCCGATGGAGTCGTAATCGTATGTTTTTTTCGCTTTCCGGTCTCAAACAGTGCTGCAATTAACCCTGTTCGAGGCAGCCATGTTGGTAAACAAGTGGGTAGACATGATCTCTTCTAGATCCTGGAGCAGAATGGTTGACGCATATCAGGGTGACTGTCGAAGTATTACGCTTGCTGCCTTTCTTCGACTGAGCCATCAGCCACTAGGTAATGCGTCATTTGGACTGCTTGATCCTGCTGGATGACTGAGCCCACTTCCGGACTTTCGAAGAAGACCAAGGGGGACGGCAGGTCTTCTGGGGCAGCCATCGGGCTAGCCTGTCAGCTCAAGTCTGATACCCAAACGAAGAGCCCACACAGTATGACACAATTATGGCATCTCTGAACCAGGCAGGCCCTGGCTGCAGTGAGGAAGGAATGGACAGACTTCACAACTCCCGATTTTATTGCATGAGACATGCAGCTTCGCATGCATAGGCTCTCAAGCTCTATTGAACATTCTCGCAAAAATCACAGCTCTGCTGAACATATACATAAAGACATGCCAGAGTAAATTCGACTGCTACAGAGGCCCTAACTGGTTTAAACAGTACACTCAACACACTTCCCCAGCATTGTTCGAATCCTCCTCTTCCCAGGGAAACGGCCCCCCACGCTCAAGGCATAGGAATGTATGTTGAAGCCTATCGAGTTCGGACTTCGCCGCCTCGTTCTCCTCTACAGACGGATTCTTCAACCTCAAGGTCGCAATGAGTAGTAGATGCGACCAGAGAGAAGCAAGACTCGGATTCAAGCCCCCATCTGGGCGATCGGGCTGTAGGTCTTTCATTATCTGTTGTTGCATGTGTTCATTCTCTCTGACTTGGGCCTTTTGAGTCTCGATTTTGTTGTCAAGATCCTGATGCTCTTCGTCGGTCGCTGCGTCGAGCTTGTCGGCGAGAAGGTCGTGTAGGTCCTTGAAGGCGTTTGCGAGCTCGACTGACCAAGGCATGATTGCTGATCGGGTGTTTCTTGAACAACGTTTGTAAAGTGTTGATATGGTAAGTTGTGGTGGAAGAGCGATGGTTTATGAAGGATATGTGGTTTGCAAATAGAGAAGGGAATGGCACGGTTTATATACGTTCTGAATGGGCATTTGGGAGTCAGCCGCTATTGAAGAACGAGAGTACGAATCATACGAATGCAAGGAATCACGGTAGACAGTCAGACCATTGTATTTTGAGTACATTAACCACGAGTCATGACCACATAACCTAAAGCAAATAGAGCGCGGACATTGATCTAGACTGCTAGATAGTAGCCCCCTTCGATCTCCAGTAGCGCACCAGCGAAACGTACACCCAAGCGCCCTCTATCTCGAAAGACTCCACAAGCCTCCGTAAGCCTTTTTAGCTGTTCTCCGGCGCAGTCTCTCTCCTCACAACTCATCTCGCACCACCCTTTGACGATTACCCCCATCTTTATCCAGACATAATCAGGACTTGATCTCCCTTCCAATTTCCAACGAAATTGCATATTCTCGGCAGCGATCTTGGTGGTGCACTCGCCACTGACAGAGACCCGAGATTTGGTTTCGAGAAGATCGACCAGCCCTTTGAGCTCGGCTTCCGGGTTCGAGAGAGTGAGTGTTGTGGACATTTTGTTTGCCAGATGATTGCTGGTAGTGACTGCTGCTCGATGTTGTTGCAGGTTTTGTAAGCGGCTGATAATTTGAAGCGTGTCTTCTTGAAGCATGTAATATTTATTGAGAAGAAATGTATATTGAAAAGGCACATCTTATACCTTTTGTAGGTACATAGGGAGTCAGCACTAATTGTACAGCTGCTCAAGGCTAAAGACTGATTCACACGGCTGTTCGAAGAGTCAACGTATGCTATAAGTCAGCATATTGTGGAATTCAACATGGAATAGCTGAGTAAACCACTTCAAAGACGTTCTGAGATGGTGACTCTTCGACGAGTCTTGCTCGCACAGCGGTCTGACCTAGAGAGAAGTATTACGGTGACGAAGAGGCTTGTGATTTATTTGTTTGCAGGTACTGGATATCGTCCGCTTAATATTTCATACTTGGTCATGGCCTCGCCAGACAGAATTACAAGTACATGAGAGGTGACGCAAACGCCTCCAATATGCCTCTTTTAAAGGCGACTAAGGTGAGGAGCGCGACCCGTGAGGACATTTTCCAACCTTCGAATGATATCGTTCAACCGCCAAAGCTGATCCCCCCACTCCCGCTCGTTCTGCCCTCTCTTGAACAGCTCCTCTCTCGCTCTCTTCAGCCTCGGCAAATATCTATCAGCGAAGAACGGTGGCCTGTCGGGATGGTCAAGGGCTGGATGAACGTGGCTGTGGAATAACGAAGTGGCTATGACGCGATTGAGTCCCCATGTGTTTTGGGGATATGTGCCTGCAACTTTGTGATCAAGATCATCTGCCAGGCCACTGAGAGATGATGCTAGGCTCCGGCAGTCATTCTCGTTGGTGGAGAACGTGCCACAGGGTCCCTCAGGAAGGCGATAAGGAACTTAAGGGGGTTTATTGACATCGTAGGATTGGAGCGATGGGTCGGGGTACTCCCACGGGACGCTGGCCAATACATCATCCCACGATGCTGGCCATTTCATGGTACAAGCTGACATTTGACGTTCGTGTTGTCAAAGATGTTATTATAACAATCTATGTCCTCGAAAATGTTGTACTGAATGTTGTTGGAGTGGGGGTTGGTAAGCAAAGAGTCTACAAGAGGAATAGAAGTGTGGAGAAGATTGGAAGACCCGAAAGGACATCATATAATGCGCCTATTATCAGCTTGAGTCAGCATGCTTCAGGGGCAATGATTCACAACGACCAATATCTCGACATGAATTCCGAAGTCATTTCCTCCAGCAACAGATCGAGTTCTCGGAATGGTTCCCTGGGTGTATTGAATCATATATCATTGATTCGTAACCTGTGATGAAGCTGTAGACTCAGATGTTCACTTATGCTTTAATCCTGGCCTTCGACAGGCGATCGAACACCATAAAACCCACGATGCAGGAGGCTATGCCCAACTAGCATGAGCAGATTCATTGGAAAGACACCTTCGAAGATGCTTCGTAGCTTCGACTCCACGTGAACAGTTCCTGTCACTTCACATATCTTCCAGGTTCTGACCCAAGAAACTGTATTCTCGACTTAAGGGCATGGCTCGGAAGTCTGATGACATCTTTGATAGAAGACAGAAACAGCATCGCTCACACTAGATCGATAGGTGTTTGATGTGTAAAAGACTCATCTGCAGCTTTGTCGAATTGCAGTAACTCTCATCACGTCGGAAAAGCAGCCTAGGATTTCGCTGCATCCCTTGCCCGAGTCTTGATACGTAATCTCGCTTTGGAGTAACTTCAAGCTTCAAACAGAATTTTCCCTATCTTGGCTCCACGACGAGATGATGGGGCAATTCCTCGACACTATTTGCGAAGAGCTAGCCAGCAGATAAGCGACCGTATGAGCAGACAATTAACACCATGCAACGAATGACTTAGCAGGTCTATCAGAGACACTCAAACTGCAGGGAAAGGCCCGCACAAAGTAGATCCAGGCTGAGGTCTGGGTGCCCGGCACGTCGCCCTTTACGCCCTCCTCTGTAGACGCACATTGCTACTGGACCATATAATTCGAATCAAATGCCATTACTCCAGGTCTCGTGTGCTCGCACGAATGTAGAACACTGAAGAGCCCACTCCAGCCGAAAATCCTCCGACTAGGTCAACGCCAACGTTGACGACGACGATGGCACAGCATATGGTGCCGAAGAGATTGTATTAGGAGAAGTCCTGAAGGTAGGGCTCGGAAAAGCTGAGTATGGAGGCGAAGCGACAGTTAGAGCGACTGCCAATGCGGATCCGGGAGAGGAGGAAGAAGGATCCCATACAATAGTTTGGGTCTCGAACCGAGGAGCAGCGGAAGCGAATATGGAAGCTGAGAAGATACATTACTATCAGACTGATCACGTGATCGCTTTTTTGCTATTCTTCACGAGCATATAACGCTTATCCCTCACTCTAGGGCTCTCCGCAACCGGAATCTCTTCTTTATTTACCTCCGTCAAATACTCTGACCTGGCCTCTTCTGCCGACACAGTGACCTCTATTCTGAAGAGCCTGTCCACCTCGGTAAGCTTACACGCGGTTGCAGGGTGTGGCACCCAAATGTCGGGCCATGCTTCGGTCTTGCAATCGGGCCCTCCTAAATCATCGCGCTTCTTCGTACCACATATTGATGGATAGTGCTTTGGCAAGCGTGTTAGCTGTAGTACGGTCGTGATCGGTACATCCGATCCAAGGATGCTTCGACAAAGGGTTTGAATTTACGCGGAACTTGCGGTCGTCTGGAAATTCGGCGGCTCCTGTCACAAGATTGACATAGATTTTGGAAGAGCGTCGAGGCATGCTTACTGGCTATCTGGGTTGAAGAGCGAAGGATCAGCCGCTGGTAGCATCGGCACGGATCGTTCAGGGCTCGCTCAATCGTGGCAAGAAACACAAGGGCCGAGTAAGGAGTTGTAGTGGCAAAGCACCGTCAACGTAGGAGGAATCTGGTTAGGTGTACCGGATCGCACCAAAATACCTGTAAGAGAGCAATGCAGTACTCATTGATCAGAGCTGCGCCAACTTCCAATCTAGGCAGATGGACAGTGTTGGCCGGAAGGAAAGAGTCTAAACAGCTGAATGACAAAGAGAGGGATTCCACTTCGGACAAAAGCTTATGTTACCTTGGACAATTCGCTATAGTAAGCCTTTTCTTTCATTAATGATATGCATGCCTTTACATCCAGCCAGCAGAACCACCCGGGCAAGCCAGAGAGCGTTGCGTTCAAGTGTTCTCATCCGGTCGGATTTCTCATTGGCTTCCGAAGTGTAAACGCCTAGAGCCTCCTTAGGCGTTGGCATAGGCCGCTGGAGAGGGCCAACTTGCGTGCTCTGAATTAAAGCTCGAGCAGGATTTGACCAGCCATAGTTCACGAGAGAAGGTCCGTGACCCAGGCTAGAAACGGTTGAGTATAGGTGGCCGCTGAAAGGTAGTCTGGAGTCGAAAGAATCAAGATTCAAGATTGGCAACAATGCTCGACCTTGATGGATATACGGCGTTTGGCACTCGGACGCCGCACAGGGCGATCGCTTGCTAATGCATGACGCCTGGCATCCAGCTTACGCCTTCTTGATGGCAATGAAGTAGCTTTCCATCTTATTCCTATGCTAAACAGGCGAGGATCCTCTCGACTTCGACTGGCGCAATGGTGGACTTCCCAAGACTCAAAATGATATGAGCGACGTGCTTCCCGCGATAGATCCCATCAGCCGGTGTGATGTAGCATGCCCTGGCGAGTCTAGCCACGCCGAGGGGTCCTACGGTAGTTCTTGCTTGCTGATGGATGGAATACTTGCTTTAGTCCTCGTCATCAAAAGGCGGAGGTCTATCGTGCACATCGGCATAGATGCAGCATTAATCTCGAGTATCAATCGTTTGGCTGTCGATATATTTGCCCTATTGTTTCGTGACGTTGACGAGGTCGATCAATCGTAGGCTTTGACTCGGGTGAGCTGAGACTCCAACTCGGCAATGGTACTTTAAGGATTTGGCAAAAAGGGGCCCAAATGCCAAGACAACTAGCTCGACCAGCCACACCGAAGAAAGGCCGAGGAGGGGCGCACCAGCACCTGGTGTCAGTGGGCACGAACAACACACTTACTTTAGTAGTATCCAGCAACAGAAGAATGGAGAGCCCCTGATTGGGAAGCTGCCAATGCGGTAAGCGTGATTGTCAAAACTCACCAGCAAAGGCTACGTGTGCTTGCACAAGCGCTGAGCCACCACATGAACCATGTCGCGCATCAGTGGCGGCTGCGAACGGTGCCGGAGGAGCAAGGTCAAGGTAACGGGGACTTGACTTTACTGTATTAGACCATCGAATACTCATTCAGCCATAGTGCGATGAAGGACGTCCCGCATGCCGTCGTTGCAAGCTACGCAGTGAGATCTGTAGCGGCTATCGTGATGTCTCGATGCTGGCGTTTCGGGACGAGAATGACAAGGTGGCAAGGAAAGCAGGCGGTTCAAACGTCTCACTCAACCGCACGTTTCACTTTGAGGCACAGACGCAGATGTCTGGCGTTGAGCCTCCTCCCAGTGTGACTTCTGGTACGAATCCGGCGATAATCTGTCAATTGTCTGTGCCATCGACTGAGGATCACTCTGTGTCTTCCTTTTTCAATGACTTCGTCGTATCTCCTTGTAACAATAGCTCGACGCCTGGTTTTCTCGAGCATCTGCCAGGCCTGTTCAATGAGGTAAGCATTGAAGAACGGTTCGCTTTACGCTGGGCTGTTCTTGCCGCTGGATATGCTACCCTTTCGAAAGAGTATGACGACAGTCGTTTCGGTGATCTTGCCCTGAAATACTATGGACGAGCATTGTCTGGCCTTGGAGAATCACTCGCCGATTTCAATGTTAGCCCTGATGACTACGTTTTAATGACCGTGGTGGTCCTGGATCTCTTCGAAGTATGTCACCATACCATCATCGGTCAGCAAATATGTAACGAGACGCCTAGGCTCTTCATCTGCCAGACCAGCCCCTACTGGGGTCCCATGCTGGAGGCATGGCCCACATTCTCCGTCTTCGTGGGCCAGAACAACTTCATGGACCCCGTGGGTGGAGTCTATTTCGCCTCTCGCATCATCGATTGGTAAGCTCTCTTCGTTCGGTAGGAAGCTGGCACGTTTAACTGGGCTTGCTGTTTAGCACAAGCAACAGATGACGTACCGGCAAGCCCGGCAGGGATCGCTCACGGAAACAAATGCATGGCTTCACTCCCTAGAAGAGGATCTTCCATTCGTCGGTCTCGAGAAAGACAAATCGCAAATGTACAAGATATGTGAGCGAGCGAGGACGTTACTCGATAGCATTGATGACATCGATTCGCCCACTGAGGTGACCTTAAGCTCCATACGAGAGATATGCGAACATGATCGAGCTTCAACGAGCTGGCGGCGAGGTCCAAACTGGGCGTACAAGACGATCAATCGCTCTCAGATTACTCAGGACAAGCCCCAAGCCTGCCAGTTTCCGCTGTCTGTTCAGCTACACCAGGATATATGGGTTGCTTACGAGTGGAACTACCATCGAACAGGGCGCATGATTCTACATCGACATCTTTTGGAATCTATCAACCGACTCCAGAGCTCGAATCGGTACACCAAAGCTGCCTTCTCTTTAGAAGTATTCTCCATCAAGCGAGCTTCTCTAGATATAATACAGACCCTTGCAGATGAAGTGTTGTCAACAGTCCCTCAATCACTCGGCGATATCGATCATGACGGTAAGATACTCGAGGATTCAAGGGGCGCTCATGTCAGGAAGGGCATCGGCGGCTACTTCCTGCTATGGCCAATTAAAATCATCAAGTCACTGGAACATGTAACACTCGAGCAAAGAAATGCTGCACAAGCTGTTTTCGAACGCATAAGAGAGTGCACCGGCATGAAGGCCACTTTAGGAGGATTGAGTAATATTTGATGACTACTTCTTCGTCAAACTCAGCACCCAGGGCCTCTTTCCAAGAACCTAAATTCCAGGCTCACTTCTTGACGGCGTCCTCATCGCCAAGCTCTCTTCCGTCCTCAAGGCGGACTTTTTCGGCCGCCACCATCACCACCATGATTCGACAAGTATACTGAGTTCGATTGGCCCACGCATGGTTCACTCCTCTCTGAACGACATACTCGCCAGCTCGCACCGTCTTCTCCTCTCCTCCGTCCAACAAAAGCACAATCTCGCCTGTCATGACTGCACAGTAGTCCAAGCTCAGGGTCCGGTGCATGGGCGTCTGGGATCCGGGTTTGATGTCCGTAGTGCAAAACACGACGCCGTTGGCTGGGTTTCTTGGAATTTGCCCTGAGAGATCTGGTGGCATGTATTGGTTGGATACGGGGACCGAAATTCGGGAGTGGAATGTCGAAAAAGTGCTGCCCTTGGGGCCGAAAGGATAGAATTGGGAGCCTTGCTCGTCGGCGACAAATGTTGAGGTCCCGTTACCTGTGTGGCCTGATACGACCACACGTGGTGCTGGGAGTTCTGCTGGAGTAGACATCGTTGTGGCAAAAGGATTGTTACGAGAAGCTCGGTGTTGGTGTAATGGAATCTGAATGGCAAATCTTGGGAGGTGGGAGGCTTGCAAATTAAACATGAGAGAACGAATACTGAGTTTATATACATCGCCATCCGGAGCTTGGGGGGTGACCGAACGGCACGGGCATCATCTAAGCCTTCGCATCTCGGTTTCAGCAACCTCGGAGTATTATAAATCGAACCCGCAAAAGAGCGGATCCTAGATTTCTTCCCAGGATCTCGCTCTTAATGGCGAAAGGAGGCTCACAGAAGAGTGGGGACAAGCTAACCGCTTTCGGCAGGCGACGCGAGCCAACATCCAGACGTCCCCTCTTGCTCCTTCATTCCTTCGCTCTCAAGGTCGTGAGAGACACAGCGCTTTCGGAGCCGACCTTAATAGCCTGGACGCCGTATGGCCTGATCATATCGTTGCATTCCCACTACTATTGCGAGCACCCTCACTATGATAGCCGAAATATTATACGGGAGGATTTGTATAATCTTCCCTCCCATAAAAGTTCCACAACACCGCTCACCATCCGAGAGAGAGTCGTCTCGAGATACCAGGTGTATCAATCCTCGGGGTGCGTTTAGATACCGTGCGCGTAAAAGTAAGAGATTGCCATTCCTATCTAATCACTTCTTCATGTTCATACTAGCGCCCCCGGTATGGTCCAAATCCGTGCGGCCTTCGCCGCACACGCTTTACTCCCATATAGCTGCTGCGCCTGCTCTGAAAAGTCCCGAAGCTGCCCAACCACATCCTCCAACTTCCTCAAGGTTCCTGCGTTTACTACCAATTCCAGCCGAGCCACGTATCGAGCTATCGAGTCACAGTGCGCAGTGCAAAGCATCTGGTCTGTCTGATCCAAGTCCTCGAAGTGGAAGCGATGAAGGTCCTTCATTTCAGTATCAACGCTCCAGGTGTTCCAGTCGATGTCAGGGCCATTATTCAGAGCAGGGATGCCGATGTGTGGATCATGCTGTTCAGCAGCGATTTGCAGCATCATACGCAATAGGACGATGGATTGGCTCCACTCGGAGCGGCTTCCGTAGCCTTGCGCTTGGCGCTCTCGATAGGTATATTCGTAGGTGCTGCATAGATCTGTTCTGCTGCGAGAAAGAGGGTGGGTGAAGATTCGGGGTAGATGGAGCGGCATTTCGTGTAGTAAGGTTTCTGGTCGGCAAAGTGTGGAAATCTAAAGGTCAAGTGCTGATGCAGAATCTATGTATCTTTTGGATGCCATGACACATGGGAAAGTAACAAGTCTTGTGTGAGTGTCACGAATGAGTCTCCTTACATTCATCACCCTCTTGATCCAAACGTTTCTTCACACGTCCCTGGCTTATCACCTTAATGCACCATCGCCTAGTTGTCACATGATCCGAACAAGGCTTTTCATTGTCGCGAAAGCCATTTCTAACTACGCAGTCTTTAATCCAGAATTCCACTTCTTTCCACTTCCCCTTAGTCAGCTATACTCTCCTCTATCCCCCTGCTCTTTCCGCCCATCAAAAAACAATCTCCTTTCCCTATTTCCTTCTCCTAGCCCCTTCCATCCACACTCAGTTGCCTCCGAATATCACTGCCCCAGCCCCCCGTCCCGCTACCTCCCCCACCCTCACCCACTCCCTCATCCTCGCCACAACACGATCCACTGCCTCTACGAATTCACAAGCTGCCAATTCAGCGAGCTGGTCGCGAGCCGCAACGAGCCTCCACAAGAAGTAAGGGGCGCGGGAGAGCTCGATCTGATCGACGCGATACAGCAAGATAGCCTCGATGTCCGCATAGATCTCCGTGACGATGCTGCGCTCTGGCTCGGCCGGCTGTGAGGAGCGACGGGCGGACAGACCATTCAGGGCCTTGGTGACGCTGGCGACGCTAGAGCGGCGGCGAGAGGAGGCTGAGGCAGGTGCTGGCGGTGTTGCGGAAAGACGTGAAACAGTCATGTCAAGCATCTGGATAAGATGCGAGACCTCTAGAAGCCAGAGATTGGGCTGACGGCGGCGGGCGGTGGGTGTGAGATGCTCTTGGGAAGGAGGGACGATGGCGTTCCGGTGAAGCATATTCTCTCTGTGAAAGCGTAGGAACCTGTTTCCACGCGAGGAAGATGCGGCTACGTTTGTGGGAGGTGTGGGCCTCGGATTGGGGTTTCGGCGGCGGCTAAAGAATCCTCGGAATGGCATTGTGCTAGAGGAGGGGATCGGGCATGTAGATGAGGGTATGAGTTCTTCTAGAGTGATGGGGCGATATGAAGAAGAGGCGAGTGATGAGGAAAGGGAGATGTGTTCGGAAGAGCAGGTGTTGTGGGCGAAGACTCATACAACGCACACACACAAGAACAACTTTTTTGATATTGCAGACAAGCTCTTAACGGCCTATAGCCTGACTTACACACGGAAATCTTCCTCGGACTCATATCCCACAATTGTGGGCGGACACTCAAGATATGCACAATCAAGGAAAGCTTGGTTGGTATTGCAGACAAACGCTTGGCGCCCCCAATAGGCTCCCCTGACTTACACATCAAACTCTTCCTCAGCCTCATATCCCTCAGATCCTCGCACCGACGTAAGAAGACTCATATTCTCCTCCGTCTCATACCACATTAGTACACCGTCGAGCCTGTTCACACACTCTTTCGTATCTTCCAGCCGAAGCATCAAGCTATTCGTGTCCATCTCTTCAGCGCTATAGCCACGAACCAATGCGATTTGAGTGTCCAAGGACTTGTTGAAGGCCGCCATGTCCGTCAGCCCCCTCAAAGGGGCGTCACGCCAGATGCGATATCTGTGTACCAGAAGCACGAGGAGTTTAGAATGGTCTGCAACCCAGGCGCCCTCCTCATGTCCAGGCGCCGGAACGTCTAGTCTCTTCGTCCTCAGACTTTGCTCAAGAAATCGGATGACACGCTTGACAGCGCTGAAAAAACGGAAATGCGGCACTCTCTTGAGTTGTGTCTTCACGTTATTGAGAGCGGTGATGCTTGGAGCCAAGCTGTCCAGTTCCACCTCCTCGATATCGTAAGAGAGCAGTATGCTGCTCATGCGCAAGGCGTCGTCTTCGAGAATCGCGCAATCGGTGAGTTTGTTGCTCCTGTCCACAGTACGAACACAGCGCTCGTGGTTTGCGCATGCTCTGATTCGCTCCTTGAGGGTTCCGATAAAGAAGAAGAGATCGTGCGTCCAGCCCTGCTTGTGGTAGCCCCAAGATCCGGAAAGCGCCGTGCTTGGGACGTCTCTCGGAATAGCCTTACGCAATTGATCCACAAGGTCGTCCAAGGCGTACAATAGATAGTCGATCGGGTAGTTAATGATCGCCATCCTTACTTGCTCCAGGGTCTTGAGGCGTATCGGCAGACTCGCCTGGTCCATCTCTTCGATGTCGAAGCTCTGCGCTGCCTTTATCATGCGTATGAGATAGGCATCGGCACTCTCGGGTGGCCCATGATCCTCATCATGTTCCATCACCCTCTCTGTAAGGAAGTAACATAACCGCGAGATGTTGATGATCCAGCTGTTTCTGTATAAATTCCGCAAAGAAGCTCTGCGGGTATTTAGGTTTGTAATCTGGGACAGTTGTAGGATCTTGATGATTGTATCCAGGCTTGCTCTCTCAAGAAAATCTTCTATGTTACGGAGCTTTTCTCTCAAAATCAAGAACTTCTCGAGGTCGGAGTCACGGTGGCGGACCTCATCCAAATCGTAGCTGAAGAGAACCAATATAATCCCGACAGTCTCAAGGTCTGGTCGTGGCAGTGAGCCAAAGAGGTAGAGTGATTCGATCGGTAACGGTTCGTCAAGCTTGTATTGCTGCTTCTTCCCAAAGAATGCCAGGTCGGCATCCCAATTTCCGTCTTCATCTGGCGTGTGTATGGAGAGTATTGAAACATGTCGTTATCGATGCGGCCACCGTTGGTTACCAACCACCGAAGTTTCGTGGCTCGGAATTTCTTGTCCCAGTTCGTATTCCTCATCGCGTCGCCATTGTTGATGACAAGGCTTTTGCAGGCATCAACTGTTATAGCCTGGAGCCTCTTCTCTAAATCAGTGATATGCTCATTACCGGCATCTTCGGGTGCCTCCATTGTTGCCCGAATCTTCTTGAGATGCTTGATGACAGCTTCGAGCTGTTCCCGAAGATGGAAGGGTTCAGCTTGATGAACGAGACAATCCCTGGCTTCTGTGAATGTCTTGATATCTTGCGCCGTGATAGTTTGCATTTCTTGGAGATCCGACTCCATATCGTAATCGAGCACAATCTCCAACATACGCCTTAAAGTTCTGGTGCCCTGAGAAAAATCGCAGTACTGGGAGAAATGGGTACTAAAAGGCAGTCGAGACTTCTTTCCGTAAGCGCGTACGAGGACGTTGAGAAAGTGGAAGTCTATAAGCCAGTAACATTTGCTCTGGCCCAAGGGTAAAGCATTATCGCCTCCGCTGGTGGACATTCTCTCTTGACCGTTGATATTTCGCTGTCTGTATTTATTAAAACTTGCCCTCTCCTGGATTGTTGGTCTGTGATTAAGGGAGCGTTTGTTTTCCCAGGAGTCTATGCCGGTGTCAAGGGGCCTGCGAACGCTGAAGGACTTCGCAAAGCTATTATCTGACTCTGCATAGTCGCACAGATTTCATCGTTTATTCAGCGGATCAAGAACAAAAAACAAAAGACTTATCTGAAGGCTTGCCGTCATGCAGCTATCATCACGTTCACCAACAACGGTGGCTCTGACAACGTTCGGCTACTTACAACAAAATCCTAGCACTCACAGCCCAGATACATTACGATTGAATCTACGGTCTGAGTCTTCAAAGAGGAATGCATGGTCGCTCGTCTGGAGGAAGGGTATACTTGTGCCCCAAAGATGGATGCGATCGCTCGACCAGGGAGAATGGCTTCTCACACAGCTGGGATCTAGCGGATCATCGGAGAAGAATTCACTATTCTCCGCGAGCATCCTCGCCCATGAGTGGGTCTTTGGATCGCCTCCCAGGACAAGGCAGCACAAGGCCATCCTCATCCATGAGTGCTCCTTCCTACATCTCGTCCTCCGAAGACCGCTGGAGGCGATTCAACAGGAACTTACTGAACACGAACAATAGATCTTGCTCGAGAGGGAGGTACAGGAGAAGAAACCAGAGCAATAAGAAAGCCAGTACGCGTGGGCGCCCTGAACCGGCTTGACGAAATATTACTCTTGGCCGACGAGACAGAAAACCATTCTTGGGCTTAGAGATGGTGGCTCTACCATCACTGCTCGGATTTCTTGCACCAAGGTAGGCGGCTCGAGAATGTGGCATGGAGAATCTTATCAATGGGATTGGGAACCCACGAGAGAAATGAAAGTTTCACCGTTCCAGCAATAAAACAACTTGTACGGTACAACTTTCGCAGAGAGATTACTCGCATGAGCGATGAATTGACCCGGAGAATCCCAGTTGCTTGTTCTTGAGAACATGGGTCAGATATGAGACATGAGGACCGGCAACAGAATCTACAGCGCCTATCGGCGAGTCTCTTCCCGCCAATCTTGTTGCAATGTATCTCACTGACGCAGAGCCTTTGACTGTGCGAGTCATGTCGCAGAGGGCTAAGCGTTTTGTGCGATCAAACAGCTATGAAGGGAGTGCTGAAGGCGGATGACGAGCCGACCAACGACTAACGCATGATACTAGAGCTGCAGCGGGACTTGCTCGAATACCTAGAGTCGCTGAGGAAGGAAATACGAGCATTAAGAAGAGATTGCATTCTGGCTGGCCATTCCACCTATGAGCTAGATGCGCGAATGGCGGTCATAGCCATCGAAGGGCAAACCGATGAACGTACCACACGACCGATGAAAGCTGTCAATCATCGTTCAACATACGGAAACACATTCTGGATTCGAGACTCCTCGACGATTGGTCCACGAACTGTGACCGCATCAATCGCTGGATGCTTCACTCGTTGTGCTCCCACGAAAAAATTAGGCCCACCTACATAGGTCGATGCCTACAGAACCCGATATCGAGGAGGAAGCATGGGCACGACTGGTTTCGAAACACTGGTACCTGGATCAAGCGGCTACAGGCATGGGGTTCGACATGTCGCTATCGGCCAGAGCTGTCGACAGCCGAGATCAGTCATCGTCGGAGACAGCGAACTTTTTCAGCTGTCCAGAATTGGGGGATGCAGGGAGCGTGCAAGACTGGTTGGACAGCTACATCCTCTGGAGCAGCCAGCAATTTCGGCTTTTGAAGCTCGAGAATACATCCTCCGGGATGTATTAAGAGGGTGGTTTCGGGCGACACTCTCGAGGGTGATGCCCTGTTAAAGAGGCCTAACTAGCCCGAGGGCGCCTAAGTGGGGGGTTCAATTCACGAACCTAGTGTAGATAGGCTGCTGGTTGTTTTGTATCTAACTCGCAAGGGAGGCTCCACGACCTCCCCTTTGTTAAACAATGAAAAACGAATTTTAGCCCGAGAATACATCCTCCGGGACGACCTAGATCAGGGTTCTGTCAGTGAGCTTGTCTTGGGACTAATCAATGAAGTCACGACTGATAGCGACGGCCAGACCAAATCCCGCAGAGCTTAAAAGGGTCGCTCAATCTCTTGACGCACTCAAAGTTGATCTTTTGATCTTTTGGCTCGGAGGACTCTTGCATGAAGTACACTAAGCCGATCACGATGCTCTAGGCTAGCTCGCGTGAAAGCGTTGACACTACGGGGGTACCTTAGCACTCATGGTCAATGCTCTATCGATCCACCATCATGCCATGTCGGCTTGGGGGTCCATCGGCCCATCTTACCATTGCCCCATTGAAGAGTTTGCAAGTCTGAACAACCGACAAGATTGCTGTTGGCAAAGACCGCAGATCTGAGCAATGTGCATTTTAGAGAGACCTTGCGACCAATGATACAGGACTGCAGGAGGGGTTCATCGGAGGCTCCGGCGCTGCACCCCAAGCCCTCTCCCAAGTTCACTCCTCCCAACAGTCGAGATCTGGGGGGAAGGCTAGCCTAGCTCTGCATGGAGGCTCGCCGGGGAAGGAAAGTGGGAAACGAGGGAAACGATGGAAACTACTTTACGGGGTAATTGAAGTCGTACTGTACGTAGTACAAACTAAAGTGGACGGACGACATAATCGTAGAGTTAGAACAGCCTCAAGCGCCATCAATGGTCAGGGGCACGGTCCTCGATCTCTCGGCCTCGAGCATCTGGCCTTGGTGATTGGTCTCAGGCGCCCGCGCAAGATACTTCATCGACACCGGCTCGTGGCAATCTACCATCTAGAAGTACACCGCTTCATGACGAAGTACGAGCTCCTGCGATGTAACTTTCTTGAGCCCCAGCGTTTCCGAGACCAACTTGCTTTCGGCCAAAATGCTCTCGGCAAGATGCTTGGCAAAAGCGGCAGATCGGAATTCGGATCCCGGATCTGACTCCGCCAAATTGTGCAGATCAACGTCAAATGTAAAGTAAAGCTGCGCTTGACTCGGTATCGCATGTCCCTGTTTGCGGCAAACATGTTGTTTCGGGGTGGAGACGCAGCATTGGCAGCGGGAGCTGCTCGTTGGGTCAGATGGATATTAGGTGATGCATCCCATTCTCATATTCCTGCCACGCAAGGTACCATAAAGTATCTTCTCTTCGAAAGCGGTCCGAGCTCCCAGACTTTGCACAGCCAGCCACAGCTGCCACCAGGATCTCCAGGACTCCAGACTCCAGCTGGATGGCGAACTACTCCGTCTACTCGTCTGGCACTTCTGAATTTGCTGTTCGTATCGGCCGTAGATGGGAGTGGTGTGACGGCTCCCAAATTGACCCCCATAACCATGGAGCTGATTGGATGCAACGATGATGAGGCCGCTAGGCTACGATAAGGATAACGTGTTGTTTCAGCACGCCTTCCGTCGCAATGCGGGTGAAGGCATGCACCTCCCACGATATCCCAGCCTCGTCAACCATGTTGCACAGCGATGACTGGCTGCTCTGACGAATCTCGACGACAGGCGAGTGGCGGTGGTGTGGGAAGCATGCAACTAAAAGAACTTCGTATTCCCGAGTCCTATCGCTTTGAAAATCCCCGCAATGGCACCGCCGCACCAAATGGATTGACTCGTGCCAAAGGACTAAAGTAAAGTGAACTTCCCGCTAGTGATCTAATCGCTCCCAACATCCACCCTTGCGCAGGCACTCATCCCCAAGCATGCAAGGGGACCCCTTCAACCTCGTTGGCGCTGTCGAATTTCCCACAAAATCGACTCGTTCCCTCCCGATCGATAGGGTACTGTCGTAAACTTGTCGAGGCTGCAATCCTCCGAAACAAGGCCCCCGAATCTGGAGCAGTGACAACAGCGGGCGATTGCCCAAGTCATTCTGGATATGCTACATTGTTTGCTTCGAAGACGCGCCTTTTAGGGCCCCAAACGATCAACGACTCCATCTTCACTCACTCACTTACTTTCAGAATCTCACTTCACGATCTGCCTTTCCGACCCATCCCACCTTTCCATCTCAGCATCTTTCGACCTTCACTCGCTCGCTTTGGAGCACACCTAATATTCATGTGAAATTGGCTGGCACTGAATTCATTAGCTTGTAAGTCGTTCGTTGTGCAAGCATGGATTGGGCAATCTGATGCTGAACTGTTCCGTGCAGAAAGCCCACAAGCTCACCCCACGCCGCCAGGATGGTGTATGCCAACCCGAATGGCTATGATTGGAGCAACAATTACAACTACGATGGCCTCGGTATCAGCTACATCGTCTTCGCTGTGGTCTACTCTCTTGTCTTCTACGCCATGTGTGGGATCGTCTGGTATTACCGCAAGCATCCCATTATTCGGATGCGCAACATCGGCCTTGCACTCTCATCGATCTTGATCCTCCACGTGTATCTCTTCCTCGTGTTGCTGGCGTACCCGCTCAATGGAAACTATCCCTGCGACGTCGAATTCTGGATCATGTCCATTTACCTACCCATAGGCATTGGACTCTTTCAAGCACAGAATCAGCAACTCCTCCTCGTCAGCCGCGAACAAAGCAAGCTGATTGTCACCGATGAGCTGTTCAAGCCCTTGCCCCCAAAAGGCAGAGGAGCACAGACCTGGGTCTTTTGCATCAAGCAGTGGTGGAACTCCTTCAGCAAGCAAGGCAAATACGAGGGCTTTGTAGCATTCGGGATCGTTTTCCAGGTAGGCAGGCTCTCTGGTATTGCACCTGGACGAACAGCTGACGTCAATGCTAGTTCCTGCTCTCGACAATCATCTTTTGCATCTCGCGTAAATTCACCAGCGCCGGAGTCGTGTCGTTGGCCACGACCAAATACCAGTGCCGACAGGGCTGGGAGTGGTAAGCCAACCTGGCTATTGTTGCTATTCGTGGCATTGATCAAAAGCAGGATACCCTCCATCGGCTGGCAATTTCTCTGGAATTACTTCTTTGGGCCAATCCTTCTTTGGAAGATTCGCATGATTCGTGACATCTACCATTGGCGCCTCCAGACTATCCTCTGTGTCGTTGCTGGGTGAGCTGTACCGGATTCATGGATCTGACTCGAAACGCGATCGTTTGCTAAATGTACTACAGGCTTCCCGGATCTCCCTTGTGGCTTCTTTCGTCTTATTCTGACAGCCCAGCAATAATGAGAATGACCAAGTACTGGGTTCCGCCGATGTGGTAAGTTCATTCACCACCAAGCCTTGTTCCCGCACAGCAGCAGCCCGTCCATTGCATTATTAGACCAACCTTATAGCTAATACCTAACAGGTTCCTACCAGGCATAATTACCATGGAATTGGTCACTTTGATCTTCCCTATCTACCAAGTCATGAGACACAAGCACGCTGCCCGCGAGACATCCAGGGTTATCGCTCAATGGGAGGTGAACAAACGTGCCGCCACCTCCACCGATGGCTCAATCACAACTAAAGGTAGCCGAGGCCGTATGGCATCAATGGCAACCCTCGATGAATGCCTTTGTGGAAACTATTCTGGGTTGCAAATCTACGCTTCCACTTGCGAGCTCAACGGCGAGAATATTATCTTTCTGGTCAAAGTCCTGAACTTTCGGAAACAGTGGGCCGCCGTCTTCGCTAAAGCAGGCAGCGATACCGAACGTGCTCGTATGGCCATGTTCCGTGCCGCGCTATCCATCTATGTCAGCCTTGTCCATGACGGCACCTCCTCCTACCCTATCAACGTCGAGTCCTTCGTCTACACCGGCCTCTACAAGATCTTCGGCCCCGCCACGCTCCTCGTTGCAAGCAACTGCCCTGCCACGCCTACCACCCCCATCTCAGCCGTGACGCCGTGGGACGAACCGGTCAGGCACCCTTTTGAAAATTCACCCAGCGCGACAAGCAATCCGTTCGACAACCCCACAAGCGTAACCTCCGAATCTGGCAGGACCGAGGAGTTCCAGATGACGAGCCTGACCAGCCTACCCACGCGCCACTCCTTCGACCACGGCAGCACAGAGCACATCATCTCCCTCGACGACGCGGTCAACCCGAACGAGACCCTCGCGGACTTCAAAGTCCCTGCCGCGTTCGACATCACTTGCTTCGATGCCGCCGAGAAGAGCATCAAATACATGGTCTGGACCGAGACCTGGCAGCGCTACTGCGAGTGGTCGAAGAACGCGCCGATGGTGCAGGCGCCGGGCTCTTGAAGTGTCCGCCTCTCTGTTTCACATACCTGTTACTGGGGTTGATCGCCGGTAACGGGACCGTTGGTTCTTGTATGGATTTTAATGGATGACTTGTGTAACGGATCGGACCTTCTACTGCTAAAATATTTCGGCTACTTCTAATCACTTGCTACCTAAATAGCACGATATACCAATCTGTCGGTTCGGACTTTATCACCAACATTGTTAGCCGCCGGCGTCGGCGTCGGCGATACACCCCTCCAAAAAGTACATTCTACAGTATCGGTCTCGACCTCCCGAGAGGAATTCGGCGCGCGATACAATATAATCTCTATAACAATCGGAAAAGCTAGCTTAGGGCCAATCAGTGCCTTGGGTATAGGCTTGGGTTGGCATAAGGTGTGCCTGGATAGGATGTGGTACCAGCAGCTTTTACTCATGTCAGAAGCTGTACTCTGTATCGGAGATATAGAACTCATGTGTGACCACTCTACAAGCTTCAAGATTGGGTGGAAAGGATACGTCTCTAGAGATGGTAGGATGCACATACTAGGCTTGCTTAAGCCGGCTGGAGCACAGACTGTTGCTGTGTGCTTCAAGCCTGGTGCTGCGGCCGAATAGGTAGCTTTACTACATCTAGATATGAATCTAATGTCACCTCACATTTCGTGCACTTTACTCGAGCTGTGACTGTTCATATGAGAAGTCCCGCTTTCAGGCAAGGAAGGTTTATCACGTGGCAGCTTCAGATTCTACTGAAGTATATCAGGCCTAGGTCGAACCACGGACTAAAAGTCACCAGATCCTTTTGGCCAACTAACCTGACTTAGACATACTACTTCGCCTACGAGGAATGTAAAATATCCCCCTTCATCTCTAAGTTTTCCCTCCAACTGCTTTAACACTAACGCTATCCTGCCGACTCAAAACCCACATGAACACGAACTGCACCACGATGCTGTAGAAAGCCAGGAACTGCGTTCTTCGATTTCGCTGCGAGCGCGCCAGTGTCTGCATGCCGCTGCCTGCTGAGGCGGAGGAGTCCGGGAGGAGGACGTATTTGAGGGAACGCATCTACTCATGTTCCCACGCATTAGCCACTCTTACCCCCGGTGCCGCATATGTGGTGATAGAGAGATGGGATACATACAAGAAACAGCGCATTAGCACCGAAACAGTAAAGGAATATCAACCACCCCACCCATCCGCCAGTGCCCTGGCCTCTATTGAAAATCTCTGCTACCACAAGCGTAACAATCACCCCGACGAATTTATACCCGCTATACGCCACCAGATCCAGAAGCTGGCTTTCGTTGCTGATGCTGAGAATGTATGTCCCGCCCTTGAGGCCGAGTATCTCGACGACTACGATCGCGAAGGCGGCCGTTGCGGTGAGGCCCATGACTTCGGGGTGGAAGGCCCCGCGCAGGCCGGCGAGGAGGGTGGAGAGCAGGATGTAGGTCACGAAGGCCATGACGGGGATGTACATGTCGGGGGAGTTGAGGTCGTCGCGAGGGGGCAAGAAGGTGTAAAGAGGGTCCTGCTGGTTGGGGTTTAGTCCGGGTCGAAAGGGAAATCAAGTGGAGATGCAAGAGGGAGGGAGCGATCACTTACGCCGGGAGCAGGAGAGGAGGAGGGGCGCGCTTGTGAGCGAGACCAGGGTTTATGCCGCCATGGGAAGAGGACGAGGAGGAGTTTGCGCAGGACGTAGGAGGTGGAGACGTTAAAATAGTGCTTCAGAGCTGGGAGGGGGATGTAGCGGTTTAACTAGGTGGGCGGGCGTCAGCACTATGTCTGCTCTGTATGGGGCATTGGGCAAAGACAGACATTCTGGTCGACATATTCCTGCCCGACCTTCAGCGCACTCTGGCCCATCTGAAAGCCCATCTGTGCGGTTTGGTCGTTCATGAAGCCACCGAACGCAGGCGCAAATCCGCTACCACCGGGCTGAGGCTGCTGTTGAGCCATATTTCCGCCACCGTAGGGGCTACTGCTGTAGCTCTGCTGCGATTGAGGAGGTGGAGACCGGAGCTGAGGGACGGTAGAAACATGTTGGGGGACGGGGTGGTGGAGAGGAGGTGAGTGCGCTGGTGGTGGGCCGTAGCCACGCTGCATATTTAAGGGCGTTGGAAGCCAGACACTGGAGATGCAGATCTGCCTCTGTGATACATGTGCTGGTCCGAGTCCGTAGTACGTGATGGTATGTGAGGGAGTTCGAGGTTGTTTCGCAGGTTGCAAGCTGTCTCGAAAAGATCGATGGTCCGTGCCCTCGTAGGGCTGGAGCTACATGTACGAAATCGCTTCACCGATTGGCGATCCGTTTTTCACCTTCACCATTGCGCCTGCCAATTGATCGAAGGATGTTGGACAGCTTCGAGATTCTGACAACGTCAGGAGTGGTACTCTGGTCAAAGTCGTATGTCCCAGTCAGCCAAAGCATCATAAATGGTTTGATCAAGGACGTCTTTATCGAAGAGAAAGTCCTCACAGGCGCAAACGTGGCGGATGATGAGTCGGCGGCGAGGAATCCAGGCTATAAGAAAGAAGTATATACGCTGAAATGGACAAGTGTGAAGGACTTGGGTTTCATCTTCGTCGTACGTTTTCTCCGTGCATTCTATGATAACCGCCGTGGCTGAGAGACACTGCCGTAGGCCGTATACCAATCACTACTACATCTTTCCTGGATCGATAAACTCTTGGATAACATCAAAGTCATATTCGTAGATCTATACGGAGACCAGTTGAAGAAACCTTACACAAGCGTGGTTGAATGCGACTTCGACAGCTACTTCGATCAGCAAGTGCGAGAATTAGAGGGTTCGGCCGAGAAGAGTCCGCAAAGAACGCCAGATGTACCCATCGACGAACTCACGCCGCCTTCAAGCTCTGATAGTCGACAAAATGAGGCACCACCTCCTATACCAGGCCTTGTGGCAGGAAAGCAGAAACCTCTGACTGGCAGCGCTACCTCCACTGACGTCACACCAACACATACCCCTGAAACCTCTCGACCTACAACTCCTCTCAACAATCACCTGCTGTCTGCGAAGAGCGGCCCCAAAGGCTTATCGAGACGAGCGAAGAAAGTTGCGAGCACAACGAATGCTTCGTCTGGGGATGAGGCCTCACGAAGCAAGTTAAAGCCTGGGAAAGGCGCGCCAAAAGCCAAAAGGACATGGGGCGCTGAAGGTTATGCGGATGAAGATAGTGGAGAGCAGCTAGACTATTCGGGAGCGACAGCAAACGGCGAGGTGGCTGATCCTCCGTTAAGCTCCGTGGAACCCGTAAATCCAAGCCAACATGGTATCAGGACAGGCAAGGGCCAATATATATTGAAAGACCTCGATGACGAGGTTCATTCAATACTCAAAGATGCAAATGACAAGCATTTGGAATCTTCGTCATCAAGTGGCGTGCTAGGGTCGAGTCTCGGCGCCATCAGCGGGCTTTTCAGGAATATGGTTGGTGGTAAGGTTCTGACCAAAGCCGATTTAGACAAGCCGATGAAGGGCATGGAAGAGCACCTATTGAAGAAGAACGTTGCACGTGAAGCAGCAGTACGATTGTGTGAGGGCGTTGAGCGTGAGCTCATTGGCGTCAAAACGGGGAGCTTTGAGAGTAGGTTCCATCGGAACCTTTCGATCCAAGAATCGTCGCATTGCTAACACTAAACCTCCGTATTCAGGCATTGATACTCGAATCCGCGCGTCCCTCGCCTCTTCCCTCCGCAAGATCCTCACTCCTACGACGTCCCTAGATATCCTACGCTCTATAACCGCCGTGACCTCTCCTGGCTCAACTCCTCTTTCCCCATCCCCTCGCCCATATGTCATTTCCATCGTCGGCGTCAATGGTGTTGGCAAGTCTACAAATCTCTCCAAGCTAGCTTTCTTCCTGCTTCAGAACCGATTGAATCTTCTCATTGCCGCTTGCGACACTTTCCGCTCCGGCGCTGTCGAGCAGCTACGCGTACACGCTAGAAATCTCCAGGAACTGAGCCAGCGGGAGGGACTCGGGAAGGTGGAGTTATACGAAAAGGGATATGGTAAAGACGCGGCGAACATTGCTAAAGATGCCGTCGCCTACGCCACCTCTCAGCGTTTCGATGTTGTGCTCATTGACACTGCTGGCCGACGCCACAATGATGCTCGGCTCATGAGTAGCCTGGAAAAGTTTGCGCAATTCGCGAAGCCCGATAAGATACTTATGGTGGGCGAAGCACTGGTAGGCACAGACTCAGTAGCACAAGCAAGGAGCTTTAACGAAGCCTTTGGGAAGGGGAGGGGCCTTGATGGATTCATTATCAGTAAGTGTGATACTGTGGGCGACATGGTTGGGACGCTTGTCAGCATGGTGCATGCCACAGCTATCCCGGTCGTCTTTCTAGGGGTCGGCCAGCATTACGGTGATCTACGGACACTGAATGTTGAAAGGACGGTGGGTCTTTTGATGCAATGATTATTTGTTGGTATTTTGCAGTTTGAATATCCCCTTCCGGTTCTCATTGTGTCCTACTTTCCTTCTTGACTTTTCTTGGTCATTGTCGTCAGCCGCGCATAAATCAGCCCTTGTCTGAAGACAACGAGTGACACTGAACGATCCCCACCGACGCGCATTTGAAACTTGGAACAACCGGCAGTAGAACCAGCAATCGCTTGGATCTCAAACTTCCGATGCTTGGAGCACTGCCGATAAGCGTCGTTGATGCCAGAATAAAATTCGGTCTCTTCTCCCCGGACATTCACGTCGCGAAAAGACCGAGACATGGCACACTTAAGATATCTCCGAACAGTGTCGTGCGCAGTAGCATTCCTGTATCACGCGATGACGAACATAGCCGGTGTATCGCTTACTACGGGTGGAACTTCCCTTTTCCAGCAAGCTCCCAACATTTCTTATATTCATACGCGTATTCGCGTCACCATGGATTACGACGACAAGATCCAACTCAACTACATCGGCATGCTTAACGTTGCTTCGACTGCGCTGGCCACACTTGCCATGGCGGACGTTACCGCTTTCGAAAAGGAAACACAGTTCGGTTCTCGTGACGCGGTCCTCAAGGTCGTGCCAATAGCTCCACGGTCCGAATAACGGATTGAGGCCGCCATTTTGTGCATTTATTATGGTACGGAGGACGTAAGTAGGAGACAACGGTGGTCGAAGGTAGAAATTGGCTGTTTCTGGGACAATGTCGAAGTTGCGATGGTATCTATCGAGCATGGGCCTCGGGCAGCGCGAAACCCCGGTGTCCTGGGCAATACGTTAACACTGGACGCTACCAATGCGACTGATATACATCTGAACGGCCTCGAACCCTTTTTCTATTACACACCAGGTGGCAAGATACTACCTATTCCTCTTTTCTACATCACCCTTATGAACGCCATAGTCGCATTCGCCTACTTCGGCGGGATGGATGTCTTGAAAACCCGTTGCTTTACGGATCCTGGTCCTCAATGGGACGCTTCCATGGCCTTCTCCGGCGCAACGAGCGTACGTACGGAGCCACCCTTTCTCCAGTATCAATGGGTTATCAACACCCTCCTACGATTACTTAGGTATATGTTCCTGCGTGGGAGACTTGCCAGTGGTTGGTATGGATTTCAAAGTCGACAATGTGATGTTGGGGAATGCAGTTTTGAGGGCGGGAAAGCCGCGTCTGTCCGCATTTCTGGACCGTTGCTAAATCAGGAACCGGCGTAACGTCCGATGGCGTGCGAAGATCCCGGAACTGGACCATACATTGCTGACTGTAGCTTGGGTCGAAGGTGCATTGTTGTGGTACACTGGGATCATTGGGATTCCTTCACTCATCTGGCACTGGTAAGGTAAACGTATTGCGCATCCATTGAATTTTCTTTAAGGTCGTATACATTGAAGCCGATCACCCAAAAGCATTCGCCGCAAAAAAACGAAGCTCATTCATGCACAAACACTTGTATGTTAGAGGAGGGCCTCGTACAGAGTTCGCTTAAAAGTAAGTCCTGCGCTGATCTAAGAATTCGAGCATACAAAAGGATCGATACTTTCGTTGCACTCATCAGGCTAAGGTATGCATAATTGTAACACGACACTTTGGCGACCACACGCGAGGGAGCCGTTGACGCTATAATTACCTCCTGAATTGTGATGATACCAAAAAGTTTAATCGTTATGCTGTCAGCGTTGTGACAGCGATATCCAGGCTTCTGCTTAGATCAAGTAACGATAACAGATGAATCTCGGCAACACTTCACGGCTGCACAGTGTCCTTGACCCTGACAACGCTGGAACTCTAATTGAAGGCTTTGGGAATAGAATGAAATATGTCTATATTGCATCGTATATGCGAGGTTCGACGTCAAGACGACTTCAGCGGTCGACGATGACTTTGAGATCGCGTTGAGATCATGATTAAACCACTACCCAAAGAACGCAGCTATGACTGCCACCTGTTTTTTCAGGCCTCTTCGTTAATTTTTTCTGGAGTTGAAGGTCGATCCGCGATGTGACCGCATTGTATCTTTTGCTTTTTTCTGATCCTACGACAACTAGTAAAGTATATTACTACAATTATTGACTTTTTGGGCGGATTATTCGGTTATGACTTTCCGCCGATTTTCATCAACAGTCGACTTTTTTCTACATCATGGTGTCTGCATCCCATAATTATCATGCTGCGAACAGAATTGGAGAGATACATGGAAATGGATTGACATGTTCCACAGAGCTCGAGATTAGTTGAAGGTACCGGATGGCTCTGTTCACTTCCGTCTACGGGAAAGCTAATTTCACTTCTCAATGCTGCAACAATCACTCCAGGGCCTGTCTGCGACTTTTCCATCAATTTAGAAAGACGGGGTGAAATAATTCGATCAGCTCTTTGGCTACGGCATAGCAGAGACTCTCTTTCAAGCATACCATCAACGTAATGGCAACTACGATTGGGTTATTCAGCTTCCGACGACTGACGAAATTGCATTCCCAGTGAGTCACAGAACAAAGTGTTTCTGGAAGAACGTAGACAATCTATGAAAAATCCCGTAAGCATAGTATGCCGTCCCCGTGCATGCACAAAGTTCTTGCTAATCAAACCACTCTCAATAAAACAGACGAAGCCCATGACTCTCGTACTTGTCAGAGAGATCTCCCCAGCTCCTGGGCTCTGTACTCCGCAAATCGAGGTTGAAATATGATCAGACCTTGCGCTGACGAGCAGGTGCTTTGTATTCAGATTGATCCCACGCCTCACCTTCGACTTCACCGAGAGCTTCACCCTCTGCTATGAGAGCTTGGTTCTCTCTCAAGGGTCTCGATCTTCCAACCCATCAGCAGCCCTGTTTCCGGTACGGTCAGTCTCCTGGACATAGAAGACCCTTTCTTCTCGACGGCTTTCAAAGCCTTCTCTTGCTCAGTTGTAAGCGTCTTTCTTAAGCCTAGAGGACGTAGATCCGCTCCGCCTGGGCAGAGGTAATCCCAGGTGCCCAATTTACTCCGTCTCGGTCTTTCAGACGATCGATCAATAGCCTAGGACGGATGGCGGTTAGTTGCTCCAATCAATTCTACCTGCTGCTGCCGACTAACGCGAATTACGTCCAACTCAGAGCCCCAGTGCGACTGAGCTTGTTCGTTCGTTTTGGTTGAAGATGACATACATGATTGTTGTCTTTCGATCGTTGTTCTCTCCCCGCTTGTGTACCGATAACCTTCAACATCGGCTTTACGTGCCGCACCCTTGTGGTAGTACGAGACTTCTCATAAGACGGAGAACTGCTTGTGCTGTGATTCTAAAAGCAGACTTGGACTTGTTCTTACACATACGTCAGGCGATCGGTGATCACAGATAATATTGGCCATCGTAACACAAATAAGAAGACTGATCCGTGTGGAATATGTTGGTATTGGCGATTAAAATCTACAAAAGGAAATTCAACAGTACGCCTACCGATCTAATACTAGAGTCTCTTTCTGCGGTCCACCAATAATCGTGACCAAACATGATGCGCTCCTTTGTTGTTCTCAGGAGACTGTTAAGCTGTCTTCGAAGTCACTGACCGATGGAGGTTAATTTAAGTACAGCATGCGGAGTTACTACTTAAACTCGAGGAAGAGTACGAAATCACGGAATCGCGAGTAGGTAATTGGAGAGAAGTAGGAAGTCTTTTACAATATTCCCAGATGCATGCACTAGTAATTAAGATTCTCATGAAAAATCAATTCTACCACCACAGATCGGGCTTCCGTCTGCTGCTCACAGAACCAGCACACTCCCAGGCTCTAAGCATGTGCTCCACCCGTCATTTCTTGTATTGCGGTTCCACCCAGCCAGGTGACGTCTTAGATCCGCCCTTAGACTGTCGAGACTCGTTGTTCCTAGGGGTGATCCCGGGCGCCTTCTTGAGCTTATCCTTCTGCTCTTGGCTCAAGTGGTTGTTGGTCTTATTGGACAATGACTGTTGTCCGTTCTGATCGGTTGAGGAAGGCATCTTTGGCTTGTGCTTTACTGGTTCTGCTGATCGAGGTTGTGAAGCTTCGTATCGGCTTCTGTTGCTGTTTTCGGGTTCTCAGACAAATGGGATATTCAAGATGCAAGAGATATTTTCAAAGTTGCTTTTAACAATAAAGTTTGCTTTATAAAAGATGCTTGCAATGTTGCAAACAAAGATATAGAAGATGTTTGCAAAACTGTTTTTGTTAGTAAAAATAACTTTGTAAACAATGTAGAAGGCGTGTCGATGCTAATAATAATAAATAAAATTATGTAGAACTAGACTTTGCTAGACTGACCGCCGGGCCGGGTTTCGGTACCAACATTCTGGCCCGACCCGGATACTTGATACCAACCTCTTGACTCGACTCGAAATTGACCTAGGTCAACGATTTTTTGACTCGACTCGATCGACTCGCCAAGCAATCGAAAATGACGTCAAAATGCCAAGATTTTTTATTTTTAAAAAAATTCGCATTATTTGAATTACTAAAAATAGTTTAAAAATAATAACGCACAAATAGCGTACAAATGCATTACCTAAATGCATTACTATATAATATTATAAACAAATTAATTAAATTAATCAATTTAATTAAGTTGATTAATGCACTTTTTTAAAAATAATCTAAATTTTTCGAGTCTTGACGAGTCGAGCCAAGTTATACGCTAAGTACTTCATACCTATCCTTTAACTTGACTCGAATACTTGGATTAAGATTTTTGACCCAAATCGAGTCTTGGCGAGTCGAGAACTTGGTTCGAACTCGATGACTTAATTCGACGCGATTAGTCTAGACTTTGCAAAAGCGCAGATAAAGACGATTTCGATAATTTTCTTTGCGTAATATTCTTGAATATATGTATGCAACTTGATATTGCTAACAAATTTGATAAAATATTGTTTACATCAATGCTTTCTAGCATGCTCTTTAGAATGCTCTTTAAGTTATAGACAATTAAATAAAAGACGTAAATAAATCTTGTACAAAATCTTGTTGTCGTCGTTGTTTCAATTAAATACGTTCACTTAACAAATAAGACAATGCGCATTGTTTGCATAATTAAATAGTAATCGATAGACAAAATTAGCGTTAATTAGTTGTTGCGATAATAAATTTTGTAAAGATTAATCGTTTCAAAGAAAGAATGCTTAACAATATTTAAAAATGTTAGAGAATATGTTAAATTCAAGCATAATGCTACGCAGTAGCTAGATGCTTTTATTGTCGACAATAACTAGATGCTTCGCAAAAGCTAAATATCTTACGAAAATTAATGTTAACACAATAATTAGATATTGCTTTTGCAAGCGATAAAGCAAATTGCTTCGTAAGCGAAATAAATTTCGTTTTGTCAATGTTGCTCTATTGTAATAGATCTATCGATAGAAGATAGATAATCGTTAACATAATTGAAGTTATTAATTGTTAGAAATTACTAAATCAAAAGCATAATGTAATGAGTAAAGTATTTATCTAACTATTTATCTAATTGTCGAAGACAAATATATGAGCAAATCGATCAATACAACGATTCTAATGTTGACGCTAGATCTAATTAGATAGAAGTGTCGAATAGATCTTATGCGTCATGACAATTGATAACAAGAGAGAAAAACGCATAAAATTTCTTCTTAGCAATTTGTGTATATCTTAACGTATACTAGCAAACTTGAATTTAATCGACTCTCGTAGAATATATAAAGGGGATAATCTAATATAGACGTAAGTAACGATATTTTGAGCGCAATAGAGAGTAATAATTAAACTCTAGTAATAAGATAGAAATAACAAAAATAATTAGATCTAAGATCGATCTATTAGATATAGCAATAATTTAGTTTTGATGCTAAAGAATTAACGTTTAGATATATCTATTGTTAATCTAAAGAACGTTAAAAAGTCTAGAATTTGTTCTTCGATAAAAGCTTTGTTAATTTATTGACTACTTAATTAGTTATAGACACATATTTTAGCTCAACAACTTTCTTAGCAATCTTTTCGCAAACAAAATGTTGTTAAATATTTATATACTTAATGCGAGAGTATTATTACAAGTCGCGTACTAGTAGATACTATCTATTGCGCATTGCTCTTTACAAGATAATTAGAAAGAAAAAATCTATTGATAGAATTAAGATAATTAAGATCTTGAACATCTTGAACATCTTAGATTTCAAATAATAGAAAGATATATAGATTTCGAACGCAACTCTCTTATAGATTGTATTTAATTTATCTTAAGTTTTTATTTATTATTACAATTACTAAGTTGCAATCTCTTGTTATCAAGTAATTGCTTATATTGTCTAAAGACGTTTACAAATCTCTTTAATAATATAATTCTTACTAATATTTTTTACGAAAGTACTAGTATAATACTTTGAATACTTTAAGAATGTTTATATTAGATTAACGCGCTTCTATCTTAAGCATTAGCTTAACAATACTACGTCGATCAACGTTTAATAAAGATAACAAGATAAAAATTAATAAGCTTGACGTTTATTATAAAGATCGAATCGATCTAAAGAACTAGCTTATACAAGTAAATATTTATTTTATCTTTTATCTTGTTTTAACAAATCAAAAGACAATTTTTGTATTAATATTTCTTAGAGAAAGAGTTTAATATTGACTTAAGTTAAACTTACGCAAATATCTAAAGAAATATAACAAAAATTCTTGTGCAATATTTATAAATTTTAACAATTTTAAAAGAGAGCTTTAAAGAATTTTCGAAACATTTAACAAGAAACAGATTGCGAAAAAAATAATTTAATACTTAATTTAATCAATTTTTGCAACAAATTACATAACAAGATTTCAAAAATATATTAATCTTATTAAGTAAAACAATGTCGCACTTATAATAATATTTCGATAAAATTTTAAAAACAATCTTAAGAATAAAATTATGCGCAATAACGAATTTATTAACAATATGTTTAATCTTATTAAAGTAGTTATTAATTTTAATAACAAATTATAGAAAAGAATTATAGAAAAACAATACAATTAATTTTACAAAAAAGTAAAAATTTTCTTTAAGCTAATAATTAATTATTATTAAAAAGAATTTTGTTCTAATTAGAAATATAATAATTTAGATTATTGTAAGCTTGCATTTATAGAATTAAATTTCATTTAATAATATAAAAAGAAGAATTTTAGAAAAAAACAAGATAATAAATTTTAAAAAACGTATTATTTATATAACAAATTAAATTACTTTGCAAGAGATTATCGATTATAAAATTTAATAAATTGTCGACAAATTAATATTATATTAAGAGAAATACTTAATAGTTAAAACAATATTAGAGAGCAAATTAATATAGAGACAAACATTTTTAAGACTAGATCGAACAACAATTATTATCTAATAAAGAACTTAAATTAGTTACAAAAAGTTCTAGATAAAATATTATTATTTGATACTTACATTTATGCAAGAAGTTAATTAAATACTTTAAAAAATTATTAAATTTTATAACTTAATTATTGATTTAAATAAAAAGTATAATTAAAAAGACTTTTATAAATATATAAAAGATATTATAGATTATCTTAAGACTTTAATTAACTTATCGAAAATTATAAATAAATACAAGAAGAAGCTAGAAAGCAATATTATTATAAAAAAGAATATACTTAATATTATTATAAAACAATTAAATCTTATAGTATATACAAGCTTTAATTAAATTATATATTATAACAACATATATTAAACTTATTTAGAAGACAAGCAAGAAATTAATTGATTTTTCAAGAAGTTAAAGTTAGCAATTTAGCAATAGAAAGAAACTTAGCATAAATAAATATTTAAAGCAAAAATTATAATATAAAAACAAGAAAAAATTTAAATTTTTTAATAAAAAATATATTAAAGAAATGCAATATATGAGCTTAACAATAACAACTAAACTTAATAATATATATACAATATTTTATTATATTAATTTTTTTTTTCTTTTTTTCAATATATACTTGATTTAACATTCCTAGAAGTTTATGCGAGTCCTATATATTTTTGTGCGACTAGGTTTTCAAATTTAAATCACGACGCTTCAATATTAAAAATTATCTATTATAATATTTATGTACAAGAAAATTCTTTATAAGAATTGTAAAGACAATATTGATTTATAATTTACAAAAGAAATTCTTATATATTGTTCGACAATCTTAAACTCTCAAATTTGTGTATATTAAAAACGAGAACTTCAAAAACTTATATTCGAGTTCTTTTTATAAATTGCGATTATGTAAAGATTGTTTATTAATGCGTAATTTTTTTTTTGTATAATCTTAATGTTCGAACGTAATGTTAACTTTTATTTATATTTTTATACAAGCAACGTCTTTAGTTCGAGACGTAGCGAAGTGTTACTTTCGACAAAATTGAATATTCTTGTTGTTATATCTTAGAGTAAACGAAGTTTCTTATCGTTTAATTTTTAAATACGCGTTGAGCGTATATTAATTAAGACAAAAGATAATTGTTTAATTAAAATACGTAATCTTAACGCAATCAATCTATGTGCAATAAGAATTTTCGACATTTTGCTTGTGTAACGTACGCGTATATAATTCTTTTCTAGTTTTTCTAAATTTATATGCACAACACTTCGAAAATTTTTTGCGATATTTTAAAATACCTCTTTCGCAATTGTAATATAACGAGCATTATAATAACAATTGACGCGTATAAGAAGTAAGTAATAATAGTTATAGATAATCTTGCGTGCTTTTGATTATACGTATCTTATTATACGTAGAAGCTTAAGATAATAATATTAATAATAGTAATTGATGTCGTTGTTGTTTTTGCAATTGAAAGAATCGATTTGTTGTAATAATTGTATCGAACGTTTGCGAACGTCTTACTTGTCGATGTTAAGAACATTTGACTTTGTCGAATATTGCAATATTAATAGATTCGTAGCTAGTATCACGTACAAGTAGTTCTCTCGCTAATTTATTATATTAATTAAGATTAACAATTGTCGACTTATAGCAATAATTAATTTCGATATAATAGATAATTTTATAATTAAAGCTTTTGTAGAAAGAGAAAAGTATTTTATTTAAAAATAATCTAATACTTATAATCTAGTAATTGTAAATAAAAACTTATTACTTGTAGAAAATAAAAAAGTAAACAAAGAAACAAAACTATTATTAATAGTTATTTATCAATATTACAAGAAACTAATCTTTAATATAATAGAAATAATTATTTATAATATTGTTTTAGAAATATCTTAATTAAAGTAATACAATTTAGAAATTAATTAAAGTACACAAGTACTTAAATTTGCGCAATATAATTACGCAATTTATATTTAATTTATATATTAATAATATTTAATAATAAATAAAAGATTAAATTAAAACTTAATTGCAAGTAGCAAGTTTATATTTTTGCAAAAAAATAATTTAATAAAGTTCGACTTAATAAGTATTAATAAGAGTTAATTAAATTACAAAGTTAAAATAAGTAAAAAAAATTACAAATCTTTTAAGAATTCTAGACTATCTAATATAGCAAAAAAATTGCTAAAGTATATATTACAAATATATAATAATTAAGAATATTTATTCTAAAAAGAGAAAACAATCGAAATTTTATTTAAATATTAATTGTAAAATTATAAGATTAAATTTGAACTAGATAAGCAATTTATATTTGAATTTATATATATATTATTTAAAAAAAAGCTAAAAATACTTCGCAAATATCTAGTTTAAAATAAAAATAAAAAATTTATTAAAAATTTTTAACTCTAAATAAAATACTTGATTCTTTTTATATTGAAAAAGAACAATTTTTTTTATCTATATATTAATTATTGAAAGTTAAATAATATTATAATAAAAGACTAATATTTATTATTTAATATTAGCAAGTTTTAGAATTAATTATTTGAAGTAAAGTATTTTATTAAATTAAATTTACAAAAAATATATAATTAAATTAAAATAAAATTAAGAAAAAAATAAAAAATATCTTTTTGTATACAATATAAATTATATAAATATACAATAGTATTGTTCGAATTTATAAATATCTTAATAATATATTACAATAATATTTAAATTAATTTGTTATAATATACTTAAATAATATTATAATTTATTTAAATATTTTAAAAGAATATATAAATTATATTTTTAAAATATCAAAATATTTAAATAAAAAAATATATATTTTAAATTATAAAAATACAAATTTTATTAAAAAAAAAATTGATTTTTTTAAATTTATTATTAAACAATATAATATATATATAAATTTTAAAAAGTTACAAGTAATTAAAGAATAAAAATTATTTATTAATATTAAAAAAGTTTAATTTTTTCTAAATTTTATAAATTATAATAAGAAATTTATTAAAAATTACTTTGTTAACGCAATATTATTAACAAATTTTATAAAAAAGAAATTATTTTAAAATCTTAAATTAAAATACTAAAAAAAATTAATATTAAAAATATACAATATATAATTGTTAAATAGAATTAAAATTAATATATTAAATTTAATTTTTAATATATACTTTAATTAAAAGTATAAAAATATGTAATACTTTATAATATATTTTTTGAGAAAACTTTTGTTAATTAAACAAAATTATAATATTTATA